>ERZ779870.826-NODE-826-length-27067-cov-4.18214_pt1 | contig 27067 bp, 20 predicted proteins | sample MGYA00511247_ERZ779870 | MGnify/ENA primary metagenome ERZ779870 (study PRJEB29588, sample SAMEA2149068) | human gut metagenome | biome: human gut; feature: human-associated habitat; material: faeces | place: Denmark | collected 2008/2010 ...
CCCTTACTGCGTAACATGAGGGCATAAAAAAAGCAGCGTTCCTGTTCTCCTGTGTGGGAGTGAGAAACGCCGCCTTATAGGTGGTGCTTATTTTATTTTTTCTTTTCGACGTGCCGCGTAAGGTGGTGTAGTGGTTTATCCGGCAGCTTCGCAGGTGCTTTTGCATATCAAGGCTCAATTCGTTAAAAGTAGTAAATGAGTAGTAAAATCAATCTGCAAACCTGCGAATATGCCCGTAAATCAAGCATTTTTCAAGACAATCAACTAATTTATACTAATCTTGCCAAAAGCAAATGTGCAGAATCTGATAAAGGCTATGATGATATAAAGGACATAATTGAAATGCTTTGCACACTTGTTCCATATCGAAGAACCTTATGTATTGCAGACAATATGGTTGTACTAAATGACAAATATATGCGCGATAGCATTGATATGACATCTTTTAAATTCGGCGGTAAAATCAAAGTTCTTGGATATATCACTAACAAAATAACAACAGATACTAATGACAGTACAAATATTTCTCCATTAGCTCAAGTTGGCATCGGGTTGAACCAAATCATGCTTTCATTCTTTGGTCAACAATCATCCTTAAATATTGTACATCCTATTGCAATATACTACGAATAAAAAGGAGATATTCATATGAGATTTTGTGACTTATTTATCAGCTATAAAATTGGATTAAAAAGTATTAAAAGCACTATTCCTTTTACAAAACTTCCCCTTTACCGAAAGATTTTTGTAATCATCCTTTTTGCAAGTGCTATTATTAGTGGTATCTTATTAATTTTTAAGCAAACTTGGGCTTCATATATCCCGATAGCATTAGGTATTATATCACTTATAATTTTCTTTATAATTGATTCCATGAAAAGGAATCTTAAAGTAATGCTTCAGCAACACTATGCCCCTTATTCCGAAAAACGAATGAATATGACCATTAATGTATTAAAAGACTACGGAATAGAAATTCAAAATTTTGACTCACTTGATATGTTAATTGAGGAAGCAAAACAGGCACAAATCCAATGTGACTACATAGCCCCATTAAAGAAACCATTTAAGACATTAGGTGCAATAATTATTCCTATTGTTGCATTTGTAGCACAAAAGATTGGAAATGCTGCTTCACAAGACGAAATGATTACCATGGCATTACAAGTTATAGTTCTTGTGTTATTAACTTTTTCACTAATTTTCTCATTAACACCAATTATTAAAGATATTCTTTATAGAGATTATAATAAATACGATGATTTTATTTATGATTTGAGACAAATAAAACTTTTCTATGAAAAAAAAAATGCTACATATTCAAATCCGATATGAGCACATACTAATTTCCAAAATTATTGTCATTTGATTGTCACTCAACCAAAAACGAGCCAAGAAACGCCGTAATTTCAGCATTTCTTGGCTCATGTACATTATTCAAACTCAATCGTAGCCGGCGGTTTCCCCGTACAATCATACAGTACGCGGTTTACACCTTTTACCTCATTGACAATTCGGCTTGTGACTTTTCCAAGTACTTCCCACGGAAGTTCTGCGGATTCTGCGGTCATGAAGTCGGATGTGAGGACGGCACGAAGTGCGATGGCATAGTCATAGGTTCTGACATCGCCCATGCAGCCTACGGAACGCATATTGGTCAGGGCTGCGAAGTACTGACCGAGTGTGCGGTCGATACCTGCTTTTGCGATCTCCTCGCGGTAGATAGCGTCTGCATCCTGTACGATGCGTACCTTCTCTGCGGTTACCTCACCGATGATACGAACGCCAAGTCCCGGACCCGGGAACGGCTGACGGTATACCAGATTTTCCGGAATACCAAGCTCCAGACCGGCGCGGCGGACCTCATCTTTAAACAGCATACGCAGCGGCTCGATGATCTCCTTGAAATCTACGTGTTCCGGAAGTCCGCCTACGTTGTGGTGGGACTTGATAACAGCGGATTTTCCAAGACCGGACTCAATCACATCCGGGTAAATCGTACCCTGTACGAAGTAATCTACTTTGCCAATCTTCTTTGCTTCTTCCTCAAATACGCGGATGAACTCTTCGCCGATGATCTTACGCTTGCGCTCCGGATCGGTTACACCTGCCAGCTTGTCGTAGAAACGCTGCTGTGCATTGACACGGATGAAGTTCAGCTTGTACGGACCGTTCGGACCAAATACTGCCTCTACCTCGTCACCCTCGTTTTTACGAAGCAGACCGTGATCGACGAATACGCAGGTCAGCTGGTCGCCGATCGCTTTCGCCATCAGGACGCCTGCTACGGAAGAGTCTACACCGCCGGACAGAGCCAGAAGGGCACGACCATTTCCTACTTTTTTACGGATTTCTTCGATGGATTTTTCTACGAACGCATCCATCTTCCAGTCACCTGCACAATGGCAGACACTGTATACGAAGTTATGCAGCATCTTGGAGCCTTCCTGTGTATGAAGTACCTCCGGATGTGCCTGGATGCCGTACCAGCCTTTTTCTTCATTTTCCATACCTGCAATCGGGCAGACCGGAGTATGGGCTGTCACACGGAAACCTTCCGGCATCTTGGAAATATAGTCGGTATGGCTCATCCAGCATATGGTCTTCGGGGATACACCCTCATACAGCTTAGATGTTGTGTCTACCTCTACCTCCGTCTTTCCGTATTCGCTGACCGGTGCTGTGGCAACCTCGCCGCCTAACAGGTAGGACATCAGCTGTGCGCCATAGCAGATACCCAGTACCGGGATTCCCAGATCAAAGATTTCCTTTGAACATCTCGGAGATTCCTCCTTGTATACACTGTTCGGTCCGCCGGTGAAAATGATACCCTTCGGGTTCATCTCTTTGATTTTTTCCAGCGGCAGGGTGTAAGGATGAACCTCACAATATACGTTACACTCTCTTACTCTTCTGGCAATCAACTGATTGTACTGTCCGCCAAAGTCCAGTACAATGATCATCTCTTTCTCCACGAGTATTCCTCCTATAATTTTATGCTGCGATCCGTACTTCATCAACTTGTAGCTTCGAATCAACTTCCAGGATTTATGGTCACACGCTTGCACAACATGTGAACTGTAACAGTCATACTGCTGCCGCAGGTAATCACTCCGTTCCAGCCCCATCGCCGCCAATCGAAAAATAACCGGTCGCAATCTGTTCAGCAGCTATACCACGTTCTCTTCCTGTCAATTCCTGTAACTTTTATTATAAAATACCCGGCAATTAAAGACAAGCCATTTTTACGGTATTTTCAGGCACTTTTTCCAGAAAAATACTTTTCGATTCAATTCAAGTCGAACATCCGTGAGACTTGGCGCGTGATTCTGGTCAGCGAAGCATTGGCAAAATCTGCTATAAGTATGATATCGTACGGAATTTTCAGTGCAGAAAATTCCTATCCGCAAGTAAAAATGCATATTCTATGCAGAATCACTGCGCATCCTCGCGGAGCGTTTATCTCAATCGGAGACCTAACTCCCACTGAGACAAATTTGTTATTACTCGCCACCTAAAGAGGTGGGGCTTCTCAACTGAGAGCAAAGGATGAGAATTATTATACTATTTGCATTGTGCAGATATGCACACCCTGCGCTTTCATCTCGGTAATTGAATTGCCGAGGATTCCCGCTTATTGTCCTAAACATTTAAATATTTCTTCACATACTTCCCCGTATACGATCCCGGCGTCGCTGCCACCTCTTCCGGTGTTCCTTTCGCAATCACGGTTCCGCCGCCCTCGCCGCCTTCCGGTCCGATGTCGATCAGGTAGTCAGCAGTTTTGATGACATCCAGGTTATGCTCAATGACAACCACGGTATTTCCACCATCCGACAAACGTCTTAATATCTCAATCAGACGGTGTACATCGGCAAAATGAAGTCCCGTAGTCGGTTCGTCCAGAATATAGATCGTCTTGCCGGTTCCACGCTTGCTCAGCTCCGTCGCCAGCTTGATTCGCTGTGCCTCACCGCCGGACAGCTCGGTGGACGGCTGTCCCAGGCGGATATAGGAAAGTCCTACATCGTAGAGTGTCGCAATCTTCCGGTGTATGGAGGGCACATTTTCGAAGAATTTCATCGCCTCCTCGACCGTCATATTGAGGACATCATAGATGCTTTTCCCTTTATATTTGACCTCCAGCGTTTCCCGGTTATAGCGCTTGCCGCCGCAGACCTCACACGGCACATAGATATCCGGCAGGAAATGCATCTCGATCTTGATGATGCCGTCGCCGGAGCACGCCTCACAGCGCCCGCCTTTTTTATTGAAGCTGAAACGTCCTTTATTGTAGCCTTTTGCCTTGGCATCCGTAGATGCCGCAAACAGATCCCGGATCAGATCAAATGCCCCCGTATAGGTTGCCGGATTGGAACGCGGCGTCCGCCCGATCGGAGACTGGTCGATCGCGATAATCTTATCGAGCTGCTCGACGCCCTCGATGGATTTATGTTTTCCCGGAATCGTGTGTGCTCGGTTCAGCTTCTTTGCCAGCGCTTTATAAAGAATCTCATTGACAAGTGAGCTCTTTCCCGAACCGGAAACGCCGGTGACGCAGGTCATCACGCCCAGCGGGAATTTGACGTCGATATTTTTAAGATTATTTTCCGCTGCGCCTTTCACCGTCAGCCAGCCGGCCGGTTTTCTCCGCTCGGACGGCACCGGGATCTGAATGCGCCCGCTCAAATATGCGCCGGTGATCGATTTTTCATTTTTCATGATCTCTTCCGCTGTGCCGATCGCCACGACCTCGCCGCCGTGTTCGCCCGCGCCCGGACCGATGTCCACGATACAGTCTGCCGCGCGCATCGTATCCTCGTCATGCTCAACCACCAAAACTGAATTTCCCAGATCCCGCAGGTGTTTCAAGGTATCCAGAAGCTTGTCGTTGTCCCGCTGGTGAAGTCCGATACTCGGCTCGTCCAGAATATATGCCACACCGACCAGACCGGAGCCGATCTGGGTTGCCAGGCGGATTCGCTGCGCCTCGCCGCCGGACAGCGTGCCAGTCGCACGCGACAGGGAAAGGTATTCCAGACCGACATTGATAAGGAAGCTGATCCTTGCCCGAATCTCTTTCAAAATCGGCGCACCGATCGCCTGCTGCATCGGCGTCAGCTCCAACGCATCGATAAATTCGCGGAATTTGACGATCGACATATCGGTCGCCTCGAAAATATTTTTCCCGCCAACCGTGACTGCCAGAGATTCCTTCTTTAATCGCTGCCCCTTGCAGGCTGGACACGGCGTGATCCGCATAAATGTCTCATATTCCGCCTTCATTGAATCAGAGAACGTCTCACGGTATTTGCGGTTCATGCTCTGAATCAGCCCCTCAAAGGCAATATCATAAATTCCCTCGCCACGCTGTCCACGGTAATACACCTTCACAACCTTGCCGCCGGTTCCGTAAATTAAAATATCATGGATCTCCTTCGGATAATCTTCAAACGGGGTATCCAGACTGAAATCGTATTCTTTTGCCAATGCATTTAAGATCGCGCCGGAAAAGCTCGTTTTGTCCGTGCAGGACTGCCATCCCATCGCCGTGATCGCACCCTGATTGATGCTCAGGCTCTTGTCTGGAATCATCAGATCCTCGTCAAACTCCATCTTATATCCCAGACCGAAGCAGTCCGGGCACGCACCAAATGGGTTGTTGAAAGAGAAGCTGCGCGGTTCGACCTCATCCACGCTGATACCGCAGTCCGGGCAGGAAAAATTCTGGCTGAACGTCAGGGTATCGTGCTTTTCTTCGCCGTTTTCATCCCGCACCGCCGTATCGGTCAGCATCAGACCATTGGAGAGACCCATGACCGTTTCAATCGAATCCGAAAGGCGTTTCTCAATCCCCGGCTTGACCACCAGGCGATCGACCACAATCTCAATATTGTGCTTGATATTTTTATCCAGCGTGATCTCCTCGGAAAGCTCGTATAAGCTGCCGTCCACCCGCACACGGACATAGCCGCTCTTCTTTGCCTGCTCCAGCACTTTCTCGTGGCGTCCTTTCCGCCCGCGCACGACCGGGGCAAGAAGCTGGATCTTCGTGCGCTCCGGCAGCGCCATGATCTGGTCAACCATCTGATCGACCGTCTGACGGCGGATCTCACGACCGCACTTCGGGCAATGCGGAATACCGATCCGTGCGTACAATAGACGCATATAATCATAGATCTCCGTCACTGTGCCGACCGTCGAACGCGGATTCCGGTTCGTCGATTTCTGGTCGATAGAGATCGCCGGGGACAAGCCCTCGATGCTCTCGACATCGGGCTTTTCCATCTGACCTAAGAACTGACGCGCATAGGACGACAGGGACTCCATATACCGCCGCTGCCCTTCGGCATAGATCGTATCAAATGCCAGAGATGATTTACCCGAACCAGAAAGTCCGGTCAGGACGACCAGCTCATTTCTCGGAATATCAATGGAAATGTTTTTCAGATTGTGCTCATTGGCACCTCGTATCTTTATATATTGCTTCGCCATATCTGTACCTCAATTATCATTGACTCTGCTCTGTTTTATCATGTCGCTGCTGACTTATTTTATAGTCATTATAGTCACAGTCTTCCCTGTAATTATGCTTAGTATAACACATTCCAAAAGCCTTTGCAAACATTTGTTCTGTTTGATAAAATTGAATCAGCTAAACATAGATATTCCTTGGGAATAGAAGTCAAACTTTTCATCAATTCTAATACAAAAAGGGCACCTCCGCCCGACTCCAAACCTAACATGGAGACCAGACAAAAATACCCTTTCGCCCTATTTCATTTTTTCACGCATTCATTTTATTTCACGATTTTTCGTTCCCCGAAGATACACCAGCCAGTACCCGCCTCCAATCACCAGCATCCCGCCGATCATATTTCCGATCGTAGCCGGAATCAGATTATTGAGAATAAAGGTTCCGATCGTCAGCCCTTCCGCTGCCAGACCGTACTCGCCCATGATCATCAACCCCGCCGGGATGTAAAACATATTGGCGATGCAATGCTCGAAGCCGCAGAGAATGAAAATCGCCACCGGCGGATAAAGCGCCAGAATTTTGCCAGATACCTGCTCGGAGCTCATCGCCGCCCAGACTGCAATACAAACCAGCACATTACAGAGGATCGCACGGCACAGCACCTCCGGCAGAGTCAGGGTCACCTTGGAAACGGCTGTATTCAGAAGAACCTGCGCCAGATCGCCGCCGTACAGGCTTGGAATATGCCCGTAGACAAATAAAATCGCCACAAAGATCGCGCCAATCAGATTTCCCAGATAGACAAACAGAAGATTTTTAAACAGCCCGCCCACGGAAATCCGTTTCTGCAGCGCCGAGATCATCATCAGGCAGTTCCCAGTGAAAAGTTCCGCCCCGGTGCAGACCACCAGCGCCAATCCTGCCGGGAATACGAGTGCCGAAGCAATCCGCGATGCCGAGGCATTTGTCATTGCTGCCGAGGCAACCGAAGCCCCCGCGCCTGCCAGCGCGATGAACATTCCGGCGAAAAAGCCGAGTATCAGCATATGAGACACCGGAAGTTCCGCCTTTTTTCTGCCCGTCTCCACATAATTTTCTGCAATCTGTTTCGATGCAACCATAGATTTTCCTCCCATCAGCCTTTCTATGTCCGAAATTCATTTTTCAAATTCTTCCTTTTATCTTCTGAATTTCCGAACCTGCCACATCGTTTTATAACCTTTCCTTCCATTTCAAACAGAAAAAGACGGTTTTCGTCCGATCTTTCTGTTCTATCCCTTTAAAATCTTTGACAAACAACCGTCTTTTCTATTATTTCTATATCATTTCTGATGTCGTCCTATCATCTCAAGCCGCCATCTGACATCACCTATCAAGGGCTTCCCTTATTATTTCATGTGACTACTTTTTGCAGCCCTCCCACAAATCCTATAAGTTTCCCTTCATTTTCCTACCGTTCCTCCCGGAAATAATTCTCGCCCAGATGCGCCGGGATATGTGCCCCTTTATTCTTACGCATCGACGCGATCACCAGCACCAATGCGGTGATAATGAACGGAAGGGCATCGAAAAATGCCGTTGGAATCGCATACGTGTTTTTCGGCACATAGTATTTCAGCACGCGCAGCGCCCCGAAAATAAAGGAACCGTAAATAACATTGATCGGCTTCCACGCCGCGAAGATAACGAGGGCAACGGAAATCCAGCCAAGACCGCCGACGCTGTCGCGCAGCCACACGCCGCCGTTGATGATCATCGAGCAATATGCGCCGCCGATACCGCAGATCGCACCGGATAGCAGGATATTAATGTATCTCCACTTTGTAACTTCGATACCTGCCGCATCTGCTGCGCCCGGATTTTCTCCGATCGCCTGCACATTTAAACCAACCTGTGTTTTATATAAGTAGAAACTCGCCACAATCGCGATGATGATTCCAAGATAAACGAACGGGTTATAGGAAAATAATAATTCTCCGACCACCGGCATATCACTGAGCCCCGGGATGTGGATGTTACGCATCTGTGCCGTCACCGCATCCGGAAGTTTCAGGGTGCCGTTCTCTGATTTTTCCAGCATGAAGACGCCGATAAAATTGGCTAATCCGACGCCGAAAATCGTCAGTGTCAATCCCGTTACGTTCTGATTTGCCATAAATGTGACAGTCAAAACACCGTAAATCAATGCCGACAGCATTCCAGCCACCGCCGCAGCTAACAGCGCCGCAACAAAGTTATCCGTCTGATAGCCGACCATGAATCCGGCGCACGCGCCAATCGACATCATGCCCTCAACGCCCAGATTCAGGTGTCCGACCTTCTCACTCAAAATTTCGCCAACCGTGCCAAACAGGAAAGGCGTACCCGCCAATACAGCCGCCACCAGAAATTTAATTACGATCTCGCTGCTCATGCGCGTGTACCTCCTTTTCCGCGAAATACAAATTGATACCGTATAAACAGTTCACATCCCAGAATGAAGAACAGGATGATTCCCTGCAGCACATCCGCGCAGTCCGAGGACAATCCGAATGAAGACTGAACTACGCTGCTTCCTTTTTCCAGCACACTGAACAAAAAGGTAACCAGCAGAATCACCGGCGGATTCAACTGTGCCAGCCATGCCACGATGATCGCCGTAAATCCGACACCTCCGGCAACTGCCGTCGTCAGCGTGACATCCGAACCGGTCGCCTGCACCATGCCGCCGATGCCGCAGACAGCGCCGGACAGAAACATCGTCCGCAGAACCACTTTTTTTACATTCATTCCGGCATAGCGGGCTGTCTCCTGGCTCTCTCCCACGACACTGATCTCATATCCCTGCTTGGAACGATTTAAGTAAACCGCTATCACTACCACAAGAATCAGCGCAATCACCCAGCCGAACTGGATGCCGAACACCTTATCGAGCGCCGCATTCTTATTGAAACGGGCAATCTTCGCATATCCCTGGGAACCTGGGTCACGCCATGCACCCTCTCTCAAAAATACGATGACATTCAGCGCGATATAGTTTAACATCAGCGTAAACAGCGTCTCGTTCGTATCATACCGGGTCTTAAACCACGCCGGAATGAGTCCCCACAGACCTCCGCCGATCGCGCCTGCCAGAAACATCACGATCACCAGCAGCCAGTGATTCCAGTTCGCATGGAACAGTGCAAAATACGAGGCAAAAATACCACCCATAATGATCTGTCCCTCGGCTCCGATGTTCCAGAATTTCATTTTAAATGCCAGCGTCACGCCCAGCGACGCAATCAAAAGTGGAATCATGATTTTGACCGTCGCCTGTATCGCCATCTCGCTTCGCAGCGCTCCGGTTACAATCGTCTGATAAATGACAAATGGATTCTGCCCAATCAGCAGGATAAAGAATCCGCCTGCCACCAGAGCCAGCACGATCGCCTCCAGACGGAGGATCAATGTTTCTCTTTTTCCAAGTTCCGCCTTTTTTACAACGCGGATCCACGGTTCTTTCATGCCTGTTCCTCCTTCTTTTCGGATGCCGTACTCTTATCCAGCCCCAGCTCGCCCGCCTCGGTACCGGTCATCATCAGTCCCAGCTGTTCTTTCGTGAGCTTCTTCGCATCCACGATACCCGTGATCTTTCCATGGCAGAGTACCATGATCCGGTCTGAAAGCTCCAGAAGCACATCCAGATCCTCACCGATATAGACAACCGCCACGCCCTTTTTCTTCTGCTGGTTCAGGAGGTCGTAAATCAGATAGGAAGAATTAATATCAAGCCCTCGCACCGGGTAAGCCGTGATCAGCACCTGCGGGCTCGACTCAATCTCACGTCCCAAAAGTACCTTCTGGACATTGCCCCCCGACATCATACGCACCGGCGTATCAACGCCCGGCGTCACGATTCCCAGTTCTCCGATCAGGCGTTCTGCCATCTCCCTCGCCGGTTTCCGGTCTACAAACAATCCTTTCCCTTCCGAATAGGACTTGAGCAGCATATTATCAACCATACCCATTGAAGCAACCAGTCCCATGCCGAGACGATCCTCCGGCACGAAACTCATGCTGATTCCGAGGCGGATGATCTCCGCCGGAGTCTTACCGATGATATTTTCCTTACGGTACAAAATAGCGCCCTTTTTCGCGTCCATCAACCCGGTCAGCGTCTCGCAGAGTTCTTTCTGACCGCTTCCGGCAACACCGGCAACGCCCAGAATCTCGCCTGTTTTAATCTCAAAAGAAATATCATCCAGCGCCACGCCGCCGTCACTCTTATCGACGGTCAGATCGACAATCTTCAAAATAGTCTCTCTCTTCTCCATCTCCGGGCGCTCGATATTCAGGCTGATTGGTCGTCCAACCATAAGCTCCGTAAGTTTCTTCTCATCACATCCGGCGGTTTCTACCGTCTCGATGCTCTTTCCTTTTCGCAGAATCGTGACGCGGTCACTGATAGAAAGGACCTCATTTAATTTATGGGTAATAATAATAATCGCACAGCCCTGTTCCCGCATCCGGCGCAGGATTTTAAACAGCCGCTCCGTCTCCTGCGGCGTCAGGACTGCCGTCGGCTCGTCCAGAATCAGGATCTGGGCGCCTCTATATAATACCTTCAGGATCTCGACCGTCTGCTTCTCGCTGACCGACATGTCGTAGACCTTTTTCTCCGGTTCAATTTCAAGTCCAAATGACTGTCCAAGCGCTTCAATTTTTTCCCGCAACGCCTTTCTTCCCAGCCGTTTTCCCTTGGTTCCCAGCACGATATTATCCATCGCACTGAACACATCCACCAGTTTGAAATGCTGATGAATCATACCTATTCCTAAATTTCTCGAATCTACCGGCGAATTTATGGAGACTTCTTTTCCTCCAACCAGAATCGAACCGGCATCTGGGTGGTAGATACCGGAAAGCATGTTCATGAGCGTTGTCTTACCGGAACCATTTTCTCCCAAAAGTGCCATAATCTCGCCGTACCGGACGGTCAGATCAATCTTATCGTTCGCCACGACGCTTCCGAATGCTTTCGTGATCTGCCTACACTCAATGGCATACTGTTCTGTCATATCGTCACCTCAAATGAATATTTAACCAATTTTTTAATCAATTTTCTAAAAAAGAAAAAAGAGGTGCCGCAAATGAAAGTGGATCCATTTGAAGCTGCCTCCTTTTATCTGTTATATACTCTTGGAATCTGCAACACCCGGAAGCGTTTCCGAACCTGTTTCAGCATCGCTTCCAGGTATATAATTCCGTGATTATTTCTCTACGATATTCTTGAAGTACCAGTGGATATTGCCTGTGATATCTGCATCAGACATATGCTCGCCCTCGGTGCCAACGGTGGTTCCGTCGTTGCACTCGATCACGCCGTCAAATACATCCCAGTCGCCAGACTCGATCTTCGCACGTGCCTCGTCGATCTTCTCCTGCGTACCATCTACGCACAGGTCAGATAACGGGGAAATGTCTACCAGACCTTCCTCCAGACCGCCGAAGTAGTTCTCGCCTGTCCATGTACCATCAATCAGATCCTGTACAGCTTTGGTATAGTAAGCGCCCCAGTTCCAAACGGTGGAGGTCAGAACTGCCTTCGGAGCATCCTTGCTCATATCAGAGTTGTAACCAACACCAAATACGCCAGCTTCCTCAGCTGCCAGCTGCGGGTTCGGTGTATCGCAGTGCTGTCCAATGACATCACAGCCCTCGTTGATCAGGGCTACGGCTGCCTGTTTCTCACCTTCCGGATCGTACCAGCTGTTGGTGGTCTTGATGTAAACGGTTGCATCCGGGTTTACAGAATATACACCCATTGCAAATGCGTCACATCCGCCGGTAACCTCGGCATTGTCCTTGCCCCAGGCGCCGACATAACCGATCTTATTGCTCTCTGTCTTTAAACCAGCCGCGATACCAGTGAGGTAACGGGACTGATAAATCCGTCCAAAATAATTGTTAAAGTTCACACCGTTGGATTTGTAGCCGGTTGCATGGGAGAAGATAACGTCCGGATATTCTTCTGCCAGTGCCTCGCATGCATCCATGTAGCCCCAGCTTGTCGCGAAGATAATCTGGCATCCTTCCTCGACACACTCGCGCATTGCTGTCTCGATGGCAGTCTGATCATCGTCCGCTACGTTGTTCTTGCGGATAATCTGATCATCCTCCAGACCAACGGCTTTCTGCATCGCTACGATACCCTGATCATGCGTATAGCTGTAACCGGAACCATCCGCCGGATTTCCAATATGAATCACTCCGACCTTCAGATCCTCTTTAGCAACTGCCGGCATCACGCCCTCTGCTGCCTCGCCTGCTTCTGTGTCTGCCGCGTCAGCTCCCTTTTCCTCCGCTGCCTTCGTATCTGCTGTATCAGAAGACGAAGAAGAACAGCCTGCACACAGGGACAGCGCCATGGCAGCGCTCAGTAACACGCTTACTACTTTTCTCATAACATTTCCTCCTAAGAATGCCTGCGAATGCGGTTCTTTCCCTTTCTCATCGTTTGTCAGAATTCCCTCGCAGAACCTGAAATCCGAAAATAAAACCGCATTCCCGAAAATTTGGATCGATACAGGAAATATTATTGCATATTTACAGACGCTTTTCAAGGAATTTGCCTGATTTTTACTGTGATATTTATTAATCTCTTTTCATAAGTTTTACTTATTTCTTTTTCTCTCCTGTAATCCCCCGATATGCAGGAAGGGAACACCGGAGGAATCAGCTGCCAGCATCTTTTTTCGTAGCAGACAACACAAAAACAGGCACCAGACATTTCCTTTCAAAATGCCTGATACCTGCTCTGCTCACTGTAACTGATTTCTCTTATAACTTCGGCAAACACGTAACCGTCCACCTTATAATACACGGCTCTGTTTTAAGCCTCTGCCTCGCCATCCTCTTTCTTCTCTTCCAGAATCTTCATAAACTCCTCACCGGTGATCGTCTCCTTATCCAGAAGATAGTCTGCCAGCTCATGAAGCTTATCCTCATGCCCGGAAAGAATAGCTTTCGCTTTCTCATACGCGCTCTTTACCAGCGCAATCACTTCCTCATCGACCCTCGCCGCCGTCTCTGCCGAACAAGCCAGGGAAGTATCGCCGCCTAAGTAGGCGTTGTTGACCGTCTCGAGCGCTACCATGCCGAAATGGTCACTCATGCCGTAACGCGTCACCATCGCACGGGCAATCTTGGTTGCCTGTTCGATATCATTCGAAGCCCCTGTCGTGATAGAATGGAAGATCAGCTCCTCCGCCGCACGGCCGCCGGTCAGTGTCACGATCTTGTTGAACGCCTCTTCCCTGCTCATCAGGAAGCGCTGATCCGCCTCCACCTGCATCGTATATCCGAGTGCCCCGGAGGTTCGCGGCACAATCGTGATCTTGTGGACCGGAGCCGAGTGCGTCTGCAGCGCCGCTACCAGCGCATGACCGATCTCATGGTAGGAGACAATCTTCTTCTCATCCCCGGAAACACCGGCATCCTTCTTCTGATATCCGGCAATAACCGTCTCGACACTCTCTTCCAGATCCTGCTGGGACACGGTCTTTCGTCCCATCCGGACTGCCCGCAGCGCCGCCTCATTGACAATGTTTGCCAGCTCCGCGCCGCTCGCACCGTTGGTGGCACGGGCGATCTCATTGTAATCCACACTCTCATCCACTTTAACCTTTTTGCCATGGACTTTCAGAATTGCCTCACGACCTTTCAGATCCGGCAGCTCTACCGGAATCCGGCGGTCAAAACGTCCCGGACGAAGCAGCGCCGGATCGAGGGATTCCGGACGGTTGGTCGCCGCCAGAATGACAACACCCTTCTTACCGTCAAAACCATCCATCTCAGTCAGAAGCTGGTTCAGCGTCTGCTCGCGCTCGTCATTGCCGCCCATGCCGGCGCCGTCACGCTTCTTACCAATCGTATCGATCTCGTCGATAAATACGATACACGGCGCTTTTTCATTGGCCTGTTTAAATAAATCACGCACCTTCGCCGCACCCATGCCGACAAACATCTCAACAAATTCCGAACCGGAGATCGAGAAGAACGGAACATGTGCTTCCCCGGCAACGGCCTTCGCCAGCATCGTTTTACCGGTTCCTGGAGGTCCGACTAACAGGGCGCCCTTCGGCAGCACCGCACCGATCTCCGAGTATTTTTCCGGCTTATGCAGGAAATCGACAATCTCTTTTAATGCATCCTTCGCCTCTTCCTCGCCAGCCACATCTGCAAATGTGATACCCGTCTCGGATTCTGCATAAATCTTCGCATTCGACTTGCCAAACGTCATTGCGTTGCCAGGTCCGCCACCCATCCGTTTCATCAACGAACGTCCCATGAGCTGTCCGATTCCCACAAAGAGAATCAGCGGCAGGATCCAGGTCAGCAGGAAATTCAGCAGCGGTGACGCCTGTGTGTTGATCTCCGCACTGTATTTCACGTCCTTACCATCCAGCAGATCGTACAGGTTGACACCCGGAATCTCGCCGGTTTTGTAGGTGACATTCCACGCTGTGTTTTTATTGTCATTTTTCAGCGTATAAACGATCTCATTGTTCGTCGTCACATACACTTCATCGACATTATCTTCCTTCAACTGATCGCTGAACTGGTCAAACCGCACCTGCTGCGTCCGATCCATCATAGATGGAAAGAGGAAAATATTTAACAGCATGACAATCAGCATAACCAATCCATAATAATATAAAAATGATTTTCTGGGCGGCTGCTTTCCACCGCCGTTCGTGTTCTCTACCATAGATTGTTCTCCTTATTGTGAGTCTGTGACAGATGGTTTCTGTGTTTCTGTCACATCGTTTCGTGATACATTAACATATACAGCATTCTTTGTTATTTGTCAATCCACAATAGTAAATATTTATTTACTTTTTATATTTGTTGACCTTTTTGTCTGGATGTGCTAGAGTACAAGTAAATTGATGTTTCCTTGTTTGCAATTTATGTTTGTGAAATGGACCGCATTTTATTACTTTGATATTTAAATTTGGAGGTTTTCCTATGAATCCAAGCAAAAAAAATTCAAATCTTTTAAAAAACACCGGTATCCACTTCCTGGAGTTTGCACTCGGCTTTCTCTCCCTGGCGAAATGCCACTACCAGCCAAGCCATGATATGAAAGTCAACTCGCTTCCATTTTTCGCCCTGATCGCGCTCGACAGCTGGGCAGATCAGGACTATACCATGTCTGAGCTGGCGGACAAGCTGAGTATCACAAAGCAGCAGCTCTCCCATATGATCAAGGTTCTTGAGGAACGCGGTCTGGTCGAGCGGATCCATGATACCGCCGCCGCGTCTACATCCGCATCTGCGATTCCGGCCGTGAGATGATGAACCAGATGAAGCAGGAAATGCTGTCTTCCACCCTGTTTGGGCTGCGCGCTTACACCCCGGAAGAACTGGCATCGATGGACGAGTGCCTGTGCCGCCTGATGGAATTAATGAAGAAATTCAACTATGAAACCGATGAATCTGCGAAGAATGTATCCGTATGATAAAGACACTGGAGACACTTTTTTCTCCGCTTTCTTTTAAATCCTGTATAATTGACTTTTGTAACGTCCAGCAGCATTCCGGATTGATTTCTCTGCCATTTCATCCTTTCATCCGTTCCGGTGTGTTCCACGCCTCGGCAGAGTTTTCTTTCTGTGCCAATGGACGTTTCTCAATGATACAGAAAGAAGGTTCCTACATATTATGCCACAAATGATAGAAAATCATATTTTTCCACACGCTACTCATAGCAAGCACACTCTCCCCCTCTCATCCAGGCAAACTTCTGCTGCCATTCCACGCCTTTCCGGTCAAACGCGTGCTGCCGCACCTGCAAGAGCCCAAAAGGCCGCGGACGAATTTGCCCGCTACCTGCTCACGCGCAACCTTGCCGATGAGACACTCCGCGCTTACACTTATGCGGTACGGCAATATTTTACCTATTACCGTGACATTACCTACCCCAATTTAAAGCTATACAAAATCTTTCTGCTCGAGCACTACAAGCCGCAGACCATCAACCAGCGGATCCGGGCTTTGAATGCCTACCTGGATTTTAAAAAGCTCTATCCCGGGCATCTTCCCATGGTAAAAATCCAGCAGAAAACCTATCTGGATCACATGATCAGCGAGGCAGATTATGAATACCTGAAACGCTGCCTGCTTCGGGATGAACGGTACACTTACTATTTTCTCATCCGTTTCATGGCGGCAACCGGCGTCCGGGTCAGCGAGGTGATTCAGTTCCAGGCAGAAGATATTTTCTCCGGCTATAAGGACATCTATTCCAAAGGAAATAAAGTCCGGCGCATCTACATCCCACAGTCACTCCGAACCGATACCCTCAAATGGCTGTCCTTTCTCCACAAATCCCACGGTCCCATCTTCCTCAACCGCTTCGGTTCCCCCATCTCTCCAGACGGCATCCGCAGCCAACTCAAAACCATCGCCCTCTCCTACCACATGACACCGGAAATGGTACATCCGCATGCATTCCGCCACCGGTTTGCCAAGAGTTTTATCGAAAAATGCGGCGATATTTCCCTGCTGGCGGATCTGTTAAGACACGACAGCATCGAAACAACCCGGGGTTAGCTGATGAAATCGAGTCAGGAACAGCAGACGGTGATTGACCGGGTGATGACGTGGTAGGCACAGGCGTGTGAAAACCATAAAAGGGGAAAGAACTGCCATTTTCCGCAATTCTTTCCCCTTTATTATAGATTTATTTTTTCTCTGCCTCCACAATCACGAGCTCATATGGAAGTGCTTCCTCAGCGCTATCGGTTCTAATGTTTTCACCCGACCGTTCTACCGCATTCTCTTTTTTCTCCTGCTTCCCACTGTCCAGCTTTGTCTCAGCATTCTGTTCCGCCTTCTTTTCAGAATCTTCCTCCTTTTCTGCTGTTCTACTAATAAGACGATGGGAGATTTCATTTGGTTTTACATATTTGCAATTTTTTTAACAACTTTTCTTTCCAAATAAACATTTTTCAAAACGGAAGTTAGAAGAACTAGATGGATAATAGAAAACGCATAAAGATATTACAGGCATAAAAAAAGCCCGGCAGAAAGAAAATGTTCTATGACATTCTCTCCCTACCGGACTTTTCCTAATATTAAATTTCCTTACAGCACCTTACTCAAAAATGCCTTCAATCTTTCGCTCTTTGGATGCTCAAAGAACTCCTTCGGTTCGTTTTCTTCGATGAAGTTGCCGCCCTCCATGAACATGACGCGGGTTGCCACCTCGCGGGCGAAGCCCATCTCATGGGTAACCACGACCATCGTCATGTGTTCCTCGGCAAGCTGACGCATTACGTTTAATACCTCGCCTACCATCTCCGGGTCAAGCGCAGAGGTTGGCTCGTCAAAGAGCATCACATCCGGATGCATTGCCAGGGCGCGGACGATCGCCACACGCTGTTTCTGACCGCCGGAAAGCTGTCCCGGATAGGCGGATGCCTTTTCCTTTAATCCGACACGCTCCAGAAGTTTCAATGCCTCCGTCTCCGCCTCGTCCTTCGGGCGTCCGAGCAGTTTCATCGGTGCCAGCGTCATATTATCAAGAATTGTCATATGCGGGAACAGGTTGAACTGCTGGAATACCATTCCCATTTTCTGACGGAGTTTGTCAATGTTTGTCTTCGGATCCGTGATATCCGTTCCCTCAAAATAGATGTGTCCGCCGGTCGGAGTTTCCAGCAGGTTCATGCAGCGCAGAAATGTGGATTTACCGGAACCGGATGGTCCGATCACGCAGACAACATCCCCCTTGCGTATCTGGGTGGAAATATTGGTCAGGACCTTTAAATCACCGAACGCCTTGGAAAGGTCATTGATGTCAATTATCACTTCTCCGTTTTGTACGTTATCGTTCATTCTTTCTCAGGCTCCTTTCCAGATTCTGTGCAAAGTGGTTGAAGATCATCGTCAGCGCCAGATAAACAGCAGCCACGATCAGAAGCGGTGTCCACGCGTCATACGTTCTGGAACGGATGATATCGCCGCCCTTCGTCAGATCCTGCACTGCCACGTAACCGGCTACCGAAGTCTCTTTCAGAAGAACAACAAACTCATTGCAGAGCGCCGGAAGTACGTTTTTAAACGCCTGCGGCATAATGATATAACGCATCGTCTGGACATAGTTAAAACCAAGGCTTCGACCTGCCTCCATCTGTCCCTCATCGATCGACATGATACCGGAACGGAAGATCTCCGCTACATATGCCGCCGAGTTAAGACCAAACGCGATCACACCGACAAAGACGCCGGCAAATACACGCGATACAAAAATACAGTAGTAGAAAATCATCAACTGGATGACAACCGGCGTTCCCCGGATGACCGTCAGATATACCTGGCAGACACCATTTAAAAATTTCATTTTACCAGTTTTGTCGTGAGTCGCACGGACAATCGCAATCAGCAGACCAAGGGCAATGCCGATCAGGGTCGCAAATAACGTGATGATCAGGGTATTTTTTAGGCCCCCTGTCAAATACTGCCACCTGTCATCCTTGATCAGGTTTAAATATAAGGCCTGCTTGAGTTTCTCCAATCCGTTTTCCTCCTTGTAAGATGATATAGACCCGAAAAAGGGCTGCTGCCGAATTTCATCTTTTTCATTCTGCAGCAACCTTTTTCTTAATCAAACAGATGTAGCTTTTTCTGTCAAATTATTCAGCGGTAATGTATTTTGCAACGATCTCGTCCAGTTTTCCAGACTCTTTCAGGTTTGCGATGGATGCGTTGATAGCGTCCAGAAGCTCTGTATTGCCCTTCTTAACTGCGATTGCGTACTCTTCTTCTGCGTACGGTGTTTCCAGAAGCTTTAAACCCTCGTTCTCGTCTACAAATACCTGTGCCGGTTTGTTGTCAATGATAACTGCATCGATCTTACCAGTGGACAGTGCCTGTACCGCATCTGCGCCCTTGGAAAATCTCTGTACACTCTCCTCGCCGAAATCATCAGTGGAGTACAGGTCTCCGGTGGTACCCTGCTGAACGCCGATCTGCTTGCCCTTTAAATCATCCAGGGATGCGATGTCGCTGTCCTCTGTTACGATAACAGACTGAACGCCGGTTGCGTAAGTGTCAGAAAAATCCACCTGAGTCTGACGGTCCTCGGTAACAGTCATGCCTGCTGCTGCGAAATCAGCTTTGCCGGACTGAACCTCCGGGATGATAGAATCGAATGCTACGTCGGTGATTTCCAGAGATGCTCCCATATCCTCGCAGATAGCGTTTGCAATATCTACGTCGATACCTACGATATCATTTCCATCGTGGTACTCATACGGTGCGAACTCAGCGTTGGTGGACATAATCAGAGTCTTTCCTGCAAATGCGCTGTCGCCAGCTTCTGCCGCCTCGCTGCCCTCTGCTGCCTCTGCGGTTGTCTCCTCATTCTCCTCTGCGGCTGCGGTTGTCTCTGCCGGTTTGGAAGAGCATGCTGCTAACGATGCTGCCATAGCAGTTGCCATAGCGATTGCTGCTAATTTCTTTTTCATAATAAATTCCTCCTCATTTCTATTCGCTGCTTTTGTATTTTTATGCAGTAAATACGAATATTCTTACTTTTATTATTGTATCTAGGAATACATTATACCGCATTTTTATAAATAATCAAGCCTGAATTCCTGTTTTTTACAGGGTTTTGTATGATTATGCATTCTTTTCCAATTTGTACGGTTCCAGTTACGAACTGATCTTGTTGTTAATTCTTGGCACGGGAGTTTAATAGTTGCATAATCAAAAAACGCAGAGACTTTTTATATTTGTCATTCCTACACGAAAGCAAATGGCAGCACTTCTTACTCCGTATGTACGGATCTTCTGGATGATGCGGTTGGTAAAATTTTGAAAGTAAATGAAAGCAGATGACAGCTCGAAGAATGTTTCCGGTTTCTGAACGGATTATCAATTCATAACGAACAGTAAAATGAGAACAATTCCAAAAATGGACAAGGAAGAAAAAAATACTATAGTCTGCAACAGCAACGAAAATCGCTGCACCCCAGCAAATACAAGGGTTACAGCGATTTTATTTTCACTCAACTGCCAAAGACTGGTGTATCTGAACCTGGCTTTTCTATGGTCTTTCCGATGAATAACTGGGCTGGCTTTTCATTGAGATTTCTTATGCTTTTTTTCGTTGACATTTAATACTGTTCAATGTATCATATAATCAAGAAATGGGTTTGTTACCGTACAGCTATTGCTCAAGCGGGGTGCTCGTTTCTTTTTTATGTTCACCATGTCATACAGATATAAATTTCCGTCTGTAGCATGTCGTATCAACATTTCTATCCTGAATATATTAAATCATTCAAGAATACCTCGGTGCTCTTGTAGCCAAAAGCAGACGCACCCTTTCTTACGTCCTCGAACATTTTTCCGCATCGATCGCCAGCACAAACATTAATGCATCCAGTGCATATTCCGGCTCATTTACCTGAATCACATACGTGTCCGTCATATGGAACAGCTCTTTGCTGACACTGGCAACCGAATATCCCCTTTGATCGAGGATATTATAATCCCATTCCATAATCGAACCGTCGATATGCCAGCCATTGTAATCAATATTGTAATGCGGCATCAGGAAAGAGAATTCTTTACTCAAGCATCCGATATAGGTGCCTTTTTTATATATCTCAAATTTTGGCAGAAATGTCAGTACACGCTGAACAACCATTCCAATTTCATTGCCGTCTGCATCATATATCACCAACTTATGGCCCCAGGACAACTGGCCTTTTACCACATATACTGTATTGCCAAACTCATCATAAATATCATAACTGTCAAACCACGAAAATAACCGCTGTTTAAATAAAAGCTTCATAAAATCACCTCAAATATCATAATCCGTTCTCTTTTGTCCTCGCCCGGAAACAAATCCGATGTGTCAATCTCATCATAAAACATTAGCTGTTCCTCCGTCATCAGACAACTGATATATTCCTCCGATGGATAATAAAAAAACAGCAGTATCTCTCTCGGATTTTCGTAATAGGACTCATATATCCTGGCAAGAACAGAGTGCAATATCTCTACCGAAAATGGATTGAAAAAATAACACCGGTCCACTTCTGGAGGAAGCTCATAGTTCTCCGCACTGCTTAAGATAAAGGAAGTACGGTTTCCGGACACTGCCGTCTCCTTATTTTCTGCTGCCCCCTGATAAATACGTTCATCGTATTCGATTCCGATTGTTTTACTCCTTGTCTGATAGGACAAGTAAAAACAGACTCTTCCCTTGCCGGTTCCATAGTCCAATAAGGTATTATTCTTCCGAATTAATCCACTGTTCGCCAACCGTTCCAGAACCACGTATGCCGTCGGTTCGTATGGGTATCGGTATTGATCCGCATGCGAATCATCTCTGCCGCTTGTTCGGATTTTCAGAAATCTATCCCATTGGGTCTCATTTTGGTTCATGGTATATCTCCCGTATCATTTACTCGATTCTTATATCTACAGAATATAGGAAATTGGCAGCGCTTGTCAACTTGCAGCTTTGGAAAGAAAAAAATTGCAAATATGTAAATCTCCCATCGTCTTATTATGGGCAGATCTTGTTGTTAATTCTTGGCAAATCTAATATTTCGTACTATAACTATTCTGTACCGTTTTCTCTGTACTGAGTATCGGCTTCGCGTTTTTTGTTTCATAGGACACAATTTCCCATGAAACAAAGAAATCGCACCTGATTCACAAGATACGGAACCATTCCTTAGGTTTTATTACGAAAGAAGGCTTTTTATGATTTCCCATCTCCTTACCTTAACTGCCTGGTCCATGACACCGCCCGCAGTCTGGTCTCCCTTTCATTTAGTATTTATGCTGATCGGCATCCCGCTCGCCGCCTTTGCCGCATGGAAATTGCGGACGCGCTCCGAAGCATTCCGTCTGCATCTGCTCTTTGCCTGCGGTATTTTTCTGGCATTTTCCGAGGTCTACAAACAGCTTTTTCTCTATTACATAGAAAACAACCGGCACTATGACTGGTGGTATTTTCCATTCCAGCTCTGCAGCCTGCCGATGTACCTCTGCCTGCTGCTGCCCTTTGTTCCGCATAAATATCAACGTATTTTTTGCACTTTTATGTATAATTACAACCTGCTCGGTGCCGTCATGGTGTTCGTCGATCCGTCCGGTCTGATGCACCCGTACTGGACGCTGACCCTGCATGGATTTATCTGGCATATCCTTCTGATTTTCATCGGGCTGCTTATCGCCTTTTCCCGCATGGTGCTGCCAACCGCCAAAGGATTCTGGCAGTCTACAGCTGTATTTGCAGTCGGATGTGTCATCGCAACCATCATCAATGTTACCTCGCATCCGTATGGAAACGCGGATATGTTTTATATCACGCCGTACTACGCGACCACGCAGATTGTGTACTCCCAGATCGCTGCTAAACTTGGAATTTTTGCCGGAAACGCGGTGTATGTGCTTTCAATCATTTTGGGCGCATGGCTGCTGCATCTCGTATTTCAAGTCGAACGTCCGTGAGACTTAGCGCGTGATTCTGGTCAGCAAAGCTGATATATTCGTTGCTGTTCACTCATTCCGTGCACATCAACGGGATATTGCCGATGCTTCGCATTTCAAATCGGCAATATCTGCTATCGATATGATATCATACGGAATTTTCAGTTCAGGAAATTCCTATCTGCAATTAAAAGAGCGCCAGCCCCGCATTCACAGCCGGGCAGACGCTCTTTTCTATAACAGCTCAATTAATTCACTGTCACGGTAAAATCCACTGAAACGACTTTGTAACAATGGATTTTACCCTTTTATTTTTATTTACTGAATCTCGCTATGGAACTCCTGCAGGGACTTAACCTCCAGATGTCCGTTCTTCTTGATACTTCTCAGAGCCTGTACGGTAGCCTTTGCTGCTGCCATGTTGGTGAAGTACGGAATCTTCGCCTTTACAGCTGCCTTACGGATGTAGCTGTCATCGCCTCTGCCCTTCTTATCGTTCGGGGTATTGATGATGATTGCCACTTCTCCGTTGGTAATCTTATCTAAAATGTTCGGACGGCCTTCGTTGATCTTGCATACCTTCTCAGCCGGAAGTCCTGCTGCTACCATCACATCACAGGTTCTGCCTGTACCCATCAGGGTAAAGCCACACTCGTAGAAGCCTCTTGCAACCTCGATAAGCTCTATCTTATCCTTGTCATTGACACTCAGGAGGACAGTTCCTGAGGAAGGAAGACGTGTCTGGGTTGCTTCCTGTGCCTTGTAGATAGCCTCACCAACGCTGGTGGACATACCAAGAACCTCACCTGTGGAACGCATCTCCGGTCCAAGTACCGGGTCAACCTCCGGGAACATCTTGAACGGGAATACCGGCATCTTAACACCGTAGTGCGGAATCTTCTTCTCTTTCAGTGCCGGAACCGGTGACGGACGGCCTGTTAAGTAGGAAGTCATGATATCCGTTGCCAGTTTTACCATCTTGATGTTGCATACTTTAGATACCAGCGGCACGGTACGGGATGCTCTCGGGTTTGCCTCCAGCACGTATACTTCGCCGTCCTCGATTGCATACTGCATGTTCATCAGACCTACTACGTGCATCTCTTTTGCGATACGGCTTGTGTAATCGCGGATTGTCTCTACCTGATCCTTGGTCAGATTTCTGGACGGAAGGATACAAGCGGAGTCTCCGGAATGGATACCTGCCAGCTCGATATGCTCCATAACTGCCGGAACAAATACGTTCTCGCCATCGCTGATCGCATCTGCTTCACACTCGGTTGCATGATGCAGGAAACGGTCAATCAGGATCGGACGGTCCGGAGTTACGCCGACAGCTGCTCTCATATAGAAGGTCATCGCTTCATCGTCATGAACAACCTCCATGCCACGGCCGCCAAGTACATAGGACGGACGAACCATAACCGGATAACCGATCTTATTCGCAATCTCCAATGCATCTTCTACAGTAACTGCCATGCCTGACTCCGGCATCGGAATCTGCAGTTTATCCATCATCGCACGGAACAGGTCACGATCCTCTGCCATATCGATGGTTTCCGGAGTTGTACCCAGAATGTTGACACCATATTTCTTCAGGTCTGCTGCCAGGTTCAGCGGTGTCTGGCCACCAAACTGTGCGATAACTCCCAGCGGTTTCTCCTTGTGATAGATGCTTAATACATCTTCCAGAGTCAGCGGCTCGAAATACAGTTTATCGGAGGTATCATAGTCTGTAGATACGGTCTCTGGGTTGCAGTTAACGATAATTGTCTCAAATCCAAGCTCTTTCAGGGCGATAGCTGCATGTACGCAGCAGTAGTCAAACTCAATACCCTGACCGATACGGTTCGGACCGCCGCCCAGAATCATGATCTTCTTGTTGTCGCTGCACGGACTCTGATCCTTGATATGGTAGCTTGAGAAGTAGTATGCGGAATCCGGTGTGCCACTTACGTGTACGCCCTCCCAGCCTTCTACGATACCCTCTTTGGTTCTTGCATCGCGGATCTCTTCCTCAGTAACGCCTAACAGCTCGCTTAAATATTTATCTGCAAAACCGTCCAGCTTCGCCTGGCGGAGAACCTCAACCGGCGGAACCTCGCCCTTATACTGCATCAGGCTTTCTTCCTCTTCTACCAGTTCTTTCATCTGCTGGATGAAGTAATGTTTAATCTTGGTTAATTCGAACAGCTCGTCTACGGTAGCGCCCTTACGAAGTGCCTCGTACATAATGAACTGACGTTCGCTGCTCGGAACATGCAGCATCGCAAGCAGTTCTTTTTTTGTCTTCTTATCGAAGTCTTTCGCATGACCAAGACCGTAGCGGCCTCTCTCCAGGCTTCGGATCGCCTTCTGGAATGCCTCTTTGTAGGTCTTTCCGATACTCATAACCTCGCCGACTGCCTTCATCTGGGTTCCCAGCTTGTCCTCTGCGCCTTTGAACTTCTCAAATGCCCAGCGTGCAAACTTGATAACAATATAGTCGCCGGACGGAACATACTGATCCAGAGTGCCGCTCTTGCCGCATGGAATCTCATCCAGAGTCATACCGGTTGCCAGCATCGCTGATACCAGTGCAATCGGGAAACCAGTTGCCTTGGATGCCAGTGCGGACGAACGGGAGGTTCTCGGGTTGATCTCGATAACAATATCACGGTCTGTCTTCGGATCGTGTGCCCACTGTACGTTGGTACCGCCGATTACCTGGATTGCTTCTACGATCTTGTAGGATTTCTCCTGCAGACGTTTCTGCACTTCTTCCGAAATGGTTAACATCGGAGCAGAACAGAATGAATCTCCGGTGTGTACGCCCAGCGGATCAATATTTTCAATAAAGCAGACAGTGATCATGTTGTTCTTCGCATCGCGGACAACTTCCAGCTCAAGCTCTTCCCATCCAAGGATAGACTCCTCTACCAGAACCTGACCAACCATGCTGGCCTGCAGGCCTCTTGCACACACGGTCTTCAGTTCTTCTACGTTATATACAAGACCGCCGCCTTCGCCGCCCATGGTGTAAGCCGGACGAAGAACAACCGGATAACCCAGTTTATCTGCGATTGCCAGTGCATCCTCAACGCTGTAGGCAACTTCACTTCTAGCCATCTCGATGCCCAGGCTTTCCATTGTATGCTTAAACTCGATACGGTCCTCACCACGCTCGATAGCATCAACCTGAACGCCGATTACTTTAACATCATATTTATCCAGAATACCTGCTGCTGCCAATTCGGAGCAGAGGTTCAGTCCGGACTGTCCACCCAGGTTCGGGAGCAGCGCATCCGGGCGCTCTTTTTCAATGATCTGAGTCAGACGGTCTACGTTCAGCGGCTCAATATAAGTCACATCTGCTGTCTCCGGATCCGTCATAATCGTAGCCGGATTGGAATTGACCAGCACAATCTCATAGCCGAGTTTTCTCAGTGCCTTGCACGCCTGTGTTCCCGAATAATCGAACTCACACGCCTGTCCGATAATGATTGGACCGGAACCGATAATCAATACTTTGTGAATGTCATTTCTCCTCATGTTTTCTCCCTCTCATTGTCTGCTGTTTTTTGGCTTTAAAAAAGCGGCCTCCCGGATCAACTAAAAATCAAGCACCTCCGCGGTGCCTTCACGCGCGTCTGTCTGATCTTCCGTCACCCTGACAGCCTCCGCCAATCGCAGCTCTGCCAGACCCCAGTTAGCCATTATCAGCATTATAATAGAAAGCGCTTTATTTGTAAACAAAAAATTTTACAAAAATCGATCTTTTTCGCTTTTCAAATTTGATCTTCTATGATATTATAGGAAAGATATACTGGGGTGTTTATTTTGTCAAAAAGGCAGATTTAGACCCTCTTATTTTCGTTCCTGCGCGAGAATGTGCCAAGGCACATTCTTCAGACTGTAGACAAAGTTGGTGCTGGGATTGTTTCCAGCACCACTTTTCTACATATAGCGATTCTTCTACCAAAAATCTTAAAAAACCAAAGAATTCTGGTGTTTTAGATGCCCTGTTTTCCAGAATTCTGGCCAGTTTTTTCAGATTCATGCAGGCAAATGTAAGCCCCGCTTTCATTTCCATCCGGGCTTTTCCAATATACTGGGTATAACGAA
>ERZ779870.847-NODE-847-length-26334-cov-25.5534_pt1 | contig 26334 bp, 20 predicted proteins | sample MGYA00511247_ERZ779870 | MGnify/ENA primary metagenome ERZ779870 (study PRJEB29588, sample SAMEA2149068) | human gut metagenome | biome: human gut; feature: human-associated habitat; material: faeces | place: Denmark | collected 2008/2010 ...
ATGAAACAGCTGATGGCCGGTGGCGGTGTAGCACTGATCGGCACGACTCTGGTGCCGCTGCTTTCCGGTCTGTTCGGTTAAGCAAAGGCTGTCGGAGCGAAGATTCCGACCGGGCGGCGAAAGCTGCCTGTTACATAGTCAGGTGCAGGCAATCTCCGCAGCTGGCTATTTTCTGCGCTCTCTGGCAGGTGCACATGTTGGAAGTATGGCGCAGAACCGCAGTTTAGAATCGCACCGGCTGATAGGCCGGACAAGTTACAGGAGGACAAATCTATGGCGTTTCTTACTACAACTGCATCGGCACTGTCTCTTTTCTCACAGCTGTTTATGCTTCTGTCCCGGATGGCGAAGCTGTTCGGCGTGTTCGCGTAAGGAAGGAGGCGGCTCATGCAGAGTATCCTTGAACAGATCACAGATTGGCTCAAGAGCATGATCATCAGCGGTATCATGGGAAATCTTTCAGGGATGTTCGATTCGGTCAACCAGCAGGTTGGACAGATCGCAGGAGATGTGGGAACCACACCGGCGAACTTTTCACCTGCGGTTTTTTCTATGATCCGCAACATCTCGGAATCCGTGATCCTGCCCATTGCCGGAATGGTGCTGACATTCATCGCCTGTTATGAGCTGATCCAGATGCTCATCGAGCATAACAATCTGGCAAATTTCGAGACCTGGACATTTTTCAAATGGGTCTTTAAGACCTTTCTGGCAGTGACCCTGATCTCGAACACATTCAATATCACGATGGCTGTCTTTGATGTGGCGCAGCAAGTGATCTCCCGAAGCGGCGGTCTGATTTCCGGCAGTACGTCCGTCAGCGATGCGACCCTGACAGCGATGCAGGCCACACTGGAAGGCATGGACTTGGGACCGCTGCTGGGACTGTATTTGCAGACCTTTGTGGTTCAGGTCACGATGCTGGCGTTGTCGGCTATTATCTTTGTTATCGTGTATGGCCGAATGGTGGAAATTTACCTCATGGTGAGCCTTGCGCCGATTCCGTTCGCAACCTTTGGAAACCATGAGCAGAGCCATACCGGTCAAAACTATCTGCGCTCCCTGTTTGCACTGGGATTCCAGGGGTTTCTTATCATGATTTGTGTAGGCATCTACGCAGTTCTGATTCAGAACCTGTCCTTTTCGGATAACATCATCAGCAGCATTTGGGGCGTTATGGGCTATACGGTTTTGCTGGCATTTACGCTGTTTAAGACGGGAAGCCTCGCAAAATCCGTGTTTGCAGCGCATTAAGGAAGGAGGCATGATTCGTGGCATCTTATATTTCTGTACCGCGTGACCTTTCAAAGGTCAAAACCAAGGTCTTTATGAACCTGACCAAACGGCAGATTCTCTGCTTCGGAGCCGGTGCGCTGATTGGCGTTCCGGTTTTCTTTTTGCTCAAGTCCAGCGGGAATCTGAGCCTTGCTGCACTTGGCATGATGGCAGTGATGCTGCCGCTCTTCTTTCTTGCCATGTACGAGAAAGACGGTCAGCCGCTGGAAGTGGTGGCAAAGCATTTCTATGAGGCGAAGTTCAAGAGGCCGAAAACGCGGCCTTACAAAACGAAAAATTACTATGCACTGCTGGTTCAGCAGGCAGACGTGGAAATGGAGGTAAATCGCATTGTTCAAAATTCTCGAAAAGCTGACAGCGAAGAATAAAAAGCAGGATGACATCCGAATGCCGTCTCATCTGTCAGCCGCAGAGCAAAAACAGGTGCAGACGGTGATTGATCGTGCAAGGGGTGACAGCACGGTTCCGCACTCAGCTCAGGATAGCATTCCTTTTCAGCGGATGTTCCCGGATGGTATCTGCCGTGTGACGGACAACTACTACACCAAAACCATTCAGTTTCAGGACATCAATTACCAGCTGGCACAGCAGGAGGATCAGACGGCTATCTTTGAGGAATGGTGCAGCTTCCTGAACTTCTTTGATTCCAGCATCCGCTTTGAGCTTTCTTTTATGAATATGGCTACGGATGCCTCGAATTTTGAGAAGATGGTGCGTATCCCGTACCAGAAGGATCATTTCAATCCGGTGCGCACGGAGTACAGCACCATGCTGCGCCGCCAGCTTGCCCAGGGCAACAACGGCCTGACCAAGACGAAGTACCTGACGTTTGGCATTGAGGCGGAATCCATGAAACAGGCAAAGCCGAGGCTCATTCACATCGAGATCGACCTGATGAACAACTTCAAACGCTTGGGTGTCCGGGCTAAATTGCTAAACGGCAAGGAACGGCTTCATCTGATGCACGATATGTTCCACATGGGTGACCATGACCGATTCAATTTCGATTGGAAGTGGCTGCCGGAGAGCGGGCTGTCGGTAAAGGACTTTATTGCACCGACCGGTTTTGCCTTTCCGAAGAACCGTATTTTTCAGATGGGCGGGATGTATGGCTCCATGTCCTATCTCCAGATTACGGCTTCCGACCTGTCGGATCAGCTGCTGAAGGATTTTCTGGATATGGAATCCAGCCAGATCGTGACTATGCACATTCAGTCGGTAGACCAGAATAAAGCAATCAAATCCATCAAGCACACCATTACGGAGCTGGATCGTTCCAAGATTGAGGAACAGAAGAAAGCTGTCCGTTCCGGATACGATATGGACATCATTCCGTCAGATTTGGCAACTTACGGCAAGGACGCAAAGGCACTGCTGAAGGAATTGCAGAGCCAGAATGAGCGTATGTTCCTGCTGACCTTTCTGGTGATGAACACCGGCGAGACGGAGCAGGAGCTGGAAACCAATGTGTTTCAAGCTTCCAGTATCGCGCAGAAGTACAACTGCAACCTGCGCCGTCTGGACTTTCAGCAGGAGCAGGGGCTGATGAGCTGTCTGCCGCTGGCACAGAACCTGATTGAGATTCAGCGCAGCATGACTACCAGCAGCACGGCAATTTTCGTTCCGTTTACCACCCAGGAACTGTTTCAGACCGGGAAAGAGGCTCTGTACTATGGGCTGAATGCTCTGTCCAACAACCTGATTATGGTTGACCGGAAAAAGCTCAAAAACCCCAACGGGCTGATTCTGGGTACTCCCGGTTCCGGTAAATCCTTCTCTGCCAAGAGAGAAATCGCCAATGCGTTCCTGGTGACGGATGACGATGTAATTGTGTGTGATCCTGAAGCCGAGTACACGGCACTGGTGAAGAAATTTGAGGGGCAGGTCATTAAAATCAGCCCTTCCAGCACGCAGTATATCAACCCGATGGACATCAATGCGAACTATTCGGAAGAGGATAATCCGATTGCCCTGAAAGCAGATTTCATCCTGTCCCTGTGTGAGCTGATCGTGGGCGGAAAAGAAGGCTTGCAGCCGGTAGAAAAGACGGTCATCGACCGATGTGTTCATCAGATTTACCAGACCTATTTTGAAAATCCGGTGCCGGAGAACATGCCGGTGTTGCAGGACTTGTACGAGGCACTGCTCCGGCAGGATGAAAAGGAAGCACACCATGTGGCAACGGCACTGGAAATCTATGTGACCGGTTCGCTGAACCTGTTTAACCACCGCACCAACGTAGATATCAATAACCGGCTGGTCTGCTATGACATCAAGGAGCTGGGCAAGCAGCTGAAAAAGATCGGTATGCTGGTGGTGCAGGATCAGGTCTGGGGGCGTGTAACCGCCAACCGCAATGCCGGTAAAGCCACCCGCTACTATATGGACGAGTTCCATCTGCTTTTGAAAGAAGAGCAGACAGCGGCTTACAGCGTGGAAATCTGGAAGCGATTCCGTAAATGGGGTGGTATTCCCACCGGCATCACCCAGAACGTAAAAGATCTGCTTTCTTCCCGCGAAGTGACGAACATTTTTGAGAACAGTGACTTCATTTATATGCTGAATCAGGCAGCCGGTGACCGTCAGATTCTGGCGGATCAGCTGAATATCAGCCCGCACCAGCTGTCCTATGTGACTCACTCCGGCGAAGGCGAAGGACTGCTGTTCTACGGAAATGTGATTTTGCCGTTCGTTGATCGTTTCCCGACCGATCTGGAACTGTACCGGATTATGACGACAAAATTAACCGAAGTTCAGGAAGCAAAGGAGGCGTAAGCAATGGCTGGCAAGAAAAATCCGAATCTCGGAGACAAGCTGCGGCAGGAGCGCGAGGGTGCGGAGAACACCCTTCGCGATTCCAGAAGCAAAACCGCAGATAGCAGTACGGGAGACGGCGACAAGAAAAAAGCGGAACACCGAAGGCAGATTCGTCACGAGGCCGATCTTGCTAAGATGCGCAGTAAGAAGCTGAAATCAGAGCAGGAAGTAAAAGCGAAAAAGAATGCAGCAGCTTCCGGGAAAAAAGGCGGAAAGCCAAAGAAGCCGGGAAATCTTGCGGCAGATGCACTTTCAGCCAAGGCACATCAGAGTGTGCGCAATGCCGACCAGGATAATAATTCTGGTGTGGAGGCAGCGCATTTTACCGAAGGCTCAGCGGAAGGTGCAGCCCGTGCTGGTTCCCGGTTCCAATATGGTCGAAAGCTGCTGCAGTACAAAAAGCTGGAGCGGTTGGAGAAAAAGGCAAATAAAGATGCCGCAGATTCCATCTTTGCGGAACGCATGAAGTCTGATCCGCAGGCTGGTTCCAATCTCTTTTCCCGATGGCGGCAGAAGCAGGCCATCAAAAAAGAGTATGCCGCTGCTAAGGCAGGTGCGGCCGCTGCGGAGAACACAGCAGCTGGCACAGCCAAAGCTGCGCAGGGGACTGCCAGTATGACGGAAAAGGCATTTCAGTTTGTGCAGAGCCACTCGCATATCATCATTGGCATCGCAGCCGTGGGACTGCTTGTTTTGGTGATTGCCGGGTCAGTATCGTCCTGCTCTGTCTTGATCAATGGCGGCGGCAATGTGGTGCTGGGAACTTCCTACACGGCAGAAGATGAAGATTTGAAAGGCGTGGAGACGGATTATACCAAGCTGGAGGATAAACTTCGTAAACAAATTGACCGTATTGAAACCGACCATCCGGGCTATGACGAGTATCGCTACAATTTGGCAGAGATCGGTCACAATCCCTATGAGCTTGCATCTCTGCTGACCGTAGAGTTTGAAAACTATACGAGAAGCCAGGTACAGGCGCGGCTCCAGAGTATCTTTGAAGCGCAGTATGAGCTGAAGTTGGAGGAAAAGGTAGAAATCCGGACGAGGAAAGAAACCCGTGTGGGCTATCGCTACAATCCAATCACTGGAACCGGACACACCTACACCTATCAGGTAACGGTACAGTATGAGTATAAAATCCTCAATGTAACGCTGCTCAATCGGGGTGTGGACTATGTTGCCAGAAATTCCGGTCTTACAGATGACCAGCTGCAACGATACGAAGTCACATTGGATTGCCGTGGCAATCGGGATGACCTGTTTGCAGGCATCGCCTTTGCAACGCCGGATGGCGCGGGTTCCAGCGGAGAATATCAGGATTACGACATTCCGGGCGAAGCTCTGACGGATGAAAAATTCCGGAAGATGATTACCGAAGCAGAGAAATATCTCGGTTATCCCTATGTTTGGGGCGGCAGCTCGCCGAGTACCAGTTTTGACTGCTCCGGTTTTGTAAGCTGGGTCATCAACCACTGCGGCAATGGCTGGAATGTAGGCAGGCAGACGGCCAACGGTCTGATGGGAAAATGCGACATTATCCCGAAGAGTGAGGCAAAGCCCGGAGACCTGATCTTCTTCCAGAAAACCTACAACACCAGTGGCGCATCCCATGTGGGCATTTATGTCGGCAACGGGATGATGATTCACTGCGGCAACGTGCGCCCAGCAAGGGCGAAAGTAGAAGTAGATTGAAAGGAGAGATGAATATAAGGTACTACCCCGTAAGATAACACGGGAACTCGACTGCCTTACCGACGAGGCGAAAGCTGTAACGGGAACAAAGCATGGCAGGAAAGCGGTAAGTCACCTAAAGGTAATCGGGTGCGACTGAACTGCAAGAGTAAGTGAATATGAGGATGAAACTGCGTTTGTTGAATGCAAGCTCTGAGTTTCTTTTCAGTGGAGACGTAGGAAATTTACCTGAAACCTATGGTGTGTATTGTATGAAGAAGGGTTTCCTCTTTATACGTTATCCAACGGTCAGAAAGGGTTGCCTTCTGACCTGTTATCAATCATGGCACACAGCAAGTCGGGGGACCGATATTAAAAGAGTGAAAGCACATCCGACAATTCACATTGCCTACTACTTTCGCAAACTGGGGATTGCCTAAATCAGAATGTTTGAAAAAAACTATGTGTAATGCGTATAAACGTGATAAATCCCAAGGCAGCGCCAAGGGAGATGACACTGAAAATCTGACATGGCAACGGAGTCCTCGTAGTAGTCCGAGAACAGGAAAACTGTTCACATGGCAAAGGAGGACAGTTTGAGCGTATTAAAATCAAAATTGATTAGGGAGGAAAACCTCGAATGAAACCAACAATCGAGATTTTAACAAGATTACAGGAAAATTCAAAAAACAACCATGATGAAGTGTTTACCAAACTCTTTCGGTATCTGCTTCGTCCAGATATTTATTATGTGGCATTTCAAAATCTCTACGCCAATAATGGTGCAGGGACAAGAGGTGTTGATGATGATACGGCAGACGGATTCAGCGAAAATAAGGTAAACCAAATAATTGAAGCATTGAAAAACGGAACGTATGAACCGAAACCAGTAAGACGTACCTATATCAAGAAAAAGAATGGGAAAATGCGTCCTTTAGGATTGCCTACTTTCACAGATAAACTTGTACAGGACATCATTCGTATGGTTTTACAGGCGATATATGAACCTGTCTTTTCAGACTATTCCCACGGATTTCGACCGGGAAGAAGCTGTCACACGGCACTTACGCAGATTAAGCATGAGTTTGTCGGTGCAAAATGGTTTGTTGAGGGCGATATTAAAGGTTGCTTTGATAACATCGACCATTCGATGTTAATAACAATTATCAGCAGAAAAATCAAAGATGTTAGATTTGTCAATCTGATTCGGCTGTTTCTTAAAGCTGGATATATGGAAGATTGGAAATATTATGGAACTTACAGCGGATGCCCACAGGGCGGTATCTTGTCACCTATCCTTGCCAATATCTATCTAAATGAGTTAGACAAGTTTGTGGAGACCCTGAAAAAGTCATTCGATTCCAATACGCCATACACATTAACACCAGAATATAAGGCGGTACAGCAAAAAAGGGCAAATACAAAGAAAAAGATTGAACGACGCAACGATGGTGATGAGCGAAACAGGCTGATTGCTTATTATGTTGAGCTTGGAAAGGAATTGCGAAAAACGCCTGCCAAACTTTGCAATGACAAAAAGCTAAAATATGTTCGGTATGCTGATGACTTTCTGATTGCAGTTAATGGGAGTAAATCAGACTGTGAAATAATTAAAGCGAAACTCACGGAATTTATCCGCAATGAGCTGAAAATGGAACTCAGCCAGGAAAAAACGCTTATTACTCACAGCAATGAACCTGCCAGATTCCTCGGATATGATGTGCGGGTACGCAGAGACCAACAGGTTAAACCGTGGAAAAACTGCAAACAAAGAACAATGAATAATACCGTGGAGCTGCTGATTCCGCTCAAGGATAAAGTGGAGAAGTACCTTTTCAACAAAGGTGCGGTGAAACAACGTACCGATAATGGGAAACTTGAGCCAGTAGCAAGAGTTGACCTCACGAGAAATACAGACCTGGAAATAGTCACAACCTACGATGCAGAAATCCGTGGACTATGTAATTTTTATTTCCTTGCGAGTAATTATCGGAGCCTGAACTACTTCAGCTATCTGATGGAATACAGCTGTCTGAAAACCTTAGCATGGAAACATCGGTGCAAACTGTCAAAAATTTATGACAAATACCGTATTGGTACAAAACGCTGGGGTATTCCCTATGAAACCAAAAATGGCAAGAAAGTACGCAAGCTCACGAAATTTAATGAGATTGATGGAAAACGTTGTGACGATGTGATACCTACCATCATTACCATTATTGCAAAAGGGCGAACGACAATCGACAGCAGACTGAAAGCTTATCGCTGTGAATTGTGCGGTTATGAGGGGAAAGACAGAAAATACGAAGTGCATCATGTGAACAAGGTGAAAAATCTAAAAGGGAAAGAGCCTTGGGAAGTAGTTATGATTGCAAAGCGCAGAAAAACACTGGTGGTATGTCATGAATGCCATCAAAAGATTCATCATGGATTTTGAACAAAAGGTAATCGAGCAATATAACGGCGAGCCGGGTGCATTGAGAGGTGCACGCCCGGTTCTGTGAGGGGACTGCACAAACCTGTCATAGCAATATGATAAGGCGGTGCTTTCCTACTCTACCCAATTTCCTATGCTTCCATTGAGACGAACTACTGGCGGCAGCATTACTACTGTATGGGAAGAATTCGATAAAAACAGGGCGTTTATTCGTCCGGAAAGGAAACGATATGAGCTTGAAACTGGAAAAGATTGCTGCGGAGCGGGAGAAAGCCCGCAGAAAACGCGATGAGTGGGAGGAGCGCAGAAAGGAATGGGACAGAAAGTACCACGAACAGGAAAACAGCGAAATCTGTGAAATGGTACATGCCCAGAGCCTGACCCCGGAACAGCTGGCAGTCATCATTCAGATGGCGCAGGCTGCGGTTCCCAACCCGGAAAACATGAAACTGGACGAGAAAGAAACGGAGGATATGGAATGAAAAAGATGATGGCAATGCTGCTTGCCAGCGTGATGGTGGCAGGAACCTTTGCGACTACTGCGTTTGCCTATACGGGCGATGATGTGCAGAAGAACACATCTGTCAGTACCGCTGCGCAGGAAGCGGATGCAGCAGGAAGCGCAAATGCAGGGAAAACGGACAATACCGACAGCATCGAAATCGACCCGGATATGCAGGTGCTGCCGGATGGCTATGAGGTTTCTACGGATGCGGATGGGAACCTGATCGTTACGGTGGGCGGCAAGGAATACAACATCGGCAGCGAAAAGTCTCGAAAGCAGATGGGTACAGTGGTGCCGGGTATCACCAGCCTGCATTTTCGTTCCGGTCCCGGCATGGATCAGGAGATTATCGGATATCTGCATTCAGGCGATACGGTGGAGATTGTCGAAAAATACGGTGACTGGTATAAGGTGAATTTCAACGGCAAAACCGGATATGCACATGGAAAGTACCTGAATGTCACGGATTCCGCAAATGACAGCAGCATGTTCAGTGAAGATGCTCTGAAGCTGTTTCTGGATCTGATGCAGGGCGGAATGTCATCCGAGGATGAGACGGAATCCAGTACAGCTTTGACTCCGGAAGGAAATATGACGCTGGTGGATGATATCGGTGAGGAAGAAGATAAATCCAGCCAGCAGTTCATTACGCTGGTGACAAAGGCGGGCAACACCTTCTATCTGATTATCGACCGCGATAAAGACGGCAACCAGAATGTGCATTTCCTGAACATGGTGGATGAGGCCGATCTGCTTGCACTGATGGATGAAGAGGAAGCCGCCAAGTATCAGGAGAAGGAGCCGGAAGTCACGGAACCTGCGGAAACCGAAAAGCCGCAGGAGACGGAGCCTGCACCGGAAGAGCAGAAAACAGAGAGCGAGCAGAAGAAAGCGTCTCCGCTTCCGATGATTATGCTGCTTCTGTTTGTGATTGGTGCAGCCGGTGTCGGCGGTTATCTCTATATCAAGATGAAGGGCGTAAAGCCTGCATCCAAGAAAAATCAACCGGACCCTGATGCGGATTATCACGATGAGGATGAAGACGCGCTCCAGCTGCCGGAGGATGACGGTGACGAGGACGAAGAAGTGGATGTAAACGAGGATTACGAAGCGGAATCGGATGATGAACCTGTCTAATTAAGACTGTGTTGACCTGAGGGGCGGCTGAGAAGCCGTCCCTTTTACATAGCTAAATGGTTTGTGAATGGAGTGTTTTGAGCAATGAAGCTATGGAAACTGTAGGTGATATCTGATAAAATAGAGAGAGAACAGTGATACAAATCGAAATTTAGAGGGAAAGAAAATCTAAAAACATCGAAAAAACAAGCATTTGCGGGCATGATACGAATCGTATCATGCATGTGAAAGAGCGTTTCTTTCATAGTTTTACACTTTTTGATAAGGTGGAGTTGTCGGAAAGACAAGCCAAAACAGAAAGGATGTAGAATTATGAAAAAGAGCGAAAAGAAGAATTTGCTGATTGGAAGCATATTCCTTGCAATGTTTGCAGTATGGACAGCTTTGATTCAGTCTGTGGATGTGCAGCCGCTTGGTCAAAACGGAACAAGTATTGGATTTGCAACATTCAATTGCTGGTTTCACCATTTCACAGGGGTAAACATGGCAATTTATACGATTACCGATTGGATGGGGCTGGTGCCTGTCGTAATATGCCTTATTTTCGCAGGGATTGGACTTGTACAGTTGATCAAAAGAAGAAGCCTTTTCAGGGTGGATGCAGATATCATGATTTTGGGTGTGTATTTTGTCATCGTGTTCTTGGCATATGCGATTTTTGAAATGATCCCAATCAATTACAGACCGATTTTAATCGAAGGAATTATGGAGGCTTCTTATCCGTCCTCAACTACCTTGTTGGTATTAAGTGTAATGCCTGTCTTGATCGAGCAAATCCAGCGTAGACTTTCTGGCATTGGGGTAAAACGAATCATAACGATTGCGGCAATCGCTTTTTCGGTATTCATGGTGACTGGGAGATTGATTTCCGGAGTACATTGGTTTACGGATATCGTAGGCGGTGTACTGCTAAGTGCCGGATTGTTTAAGCTTTATAAAGCGGCAGTTATGCTGGCATTAAAAGAAAAATAGAATTGGTATGGGAGGTGCAGGTTTTGGAATTTCATGAAAAGCTTCAGGAATTAAGAAAGAGTCGAGGTTTGACACAGGAAGAATTAGCCGAGGCATTATTTGTTTCCAGAACCGCTATTTCAAAATGGGAGTCCGGAAGAGGATACCCAAGCATAGATTCATTAAAGGAAATATCCAGCTATTTTTCTGTATCAATTGATGATTTGTTATCTGGAGAGCAATTGATTTTCATAGCAGAAAAAGAAAACAAATCAAATCTCAATGGCGTATGCGATTTGTTATTGGGGTTTGTTGACTTGTTTTCACTGATGCTGATATTTCTTCCGCTGTATCCCAAACCGGTCAATGGATATATCTATTCGGTAAATCTCTTAGGATATGTAGATGGAAATGCTTTCATAATCAGGATCTATTGGGCATTGTTTATCAGCTTGACGATTGCCGGAATCGTGAAAATACTGATGGTCTATTTCAAGTTTGAAAAGGGCAAAAAAGCGGTTACATTCATCTCTGTAGGACTCAGTATCATTGCTGTTTTGTTTTTGGCTATGGCGAGAGAGCCGTATGCGATAACAGTAACGTTCCTGTTATTGCTTATCAAAGGCATTCTGCTTTATAAGCAGGCTAAGGCAGGTCGATAAGATATTGTGCCCTGCAACTTCCAGTTTGTAGACCTAAAATAGAATACAGTTCCTTACATAGCAGTCATGTACTTCGGTGCCTGGCTGCTAATTTTTTGCGAAAGGAGCAGTATCGAATGAAGCTTGTATTAGCGGAAAAGCCCTCGGTTGCCATGAGTCTCTCGAAGGTGATCGGGGCAAATCAGCGCGGGGACGGTTATATGGAGGGCAATGGCTACTTTGTCAGCTGGTGTGTGGGGCATCTGGTGGAACTTTCCCAGCCGGAAGCCTATGATGAAAAGTATGCCAAGTGGAGGTATGATGATCTTCCGATTTTGCCGGATCATTGGCGGTATCAGGTATCTGCCAGCACGAAAAAGCAGTTCGGAATCCTGAAAAAGCTCATGCAGCGGAAAGATGTGGAGAGTCTGATCTGTGCAACCGATGCAGGGCGTGAGGGAGAACTGATTTTCCGACTGGTTTACCATCAGTGCGGCTGCAAAAAGCCGGTGGAACGACTTTGGATTTCCTCGATGGAGGACAGTGCGATCCGGGAAGGCTTTCAGAAGCTCCGGCCGGGAACAGAATATGATGCCTTATATGAGGCGGCTTTATGCCGGGAGCGTGCCGACTGGATTGTCGGAATCAACGCCACCCGGCTTTTTTCATGTCTGTATGGGCAGACCCTGAATGTGGGGCGCGTGATGACACCAACGCTTGCGATGGTGGTCATGCGGGATGCAGCAATCCGGGCTTTCAAGCCAGAGCCGTTCTACTCGGCAGAATTGAAATTCCGGGATTTTCAAGCAGGTGGTGAGCGGATGAAAGAAAAAGCAGAAGCAGAAAAACTGGTGGCAGAGTGCTGTCAGGCAGGTAGTGCCATCATTACTAAGGTGGAGCAGAAAGAAAAATCAGAGAAGCCCCCGGCATTGTTTGATCTGACCTCGCTTCAGAGAGAAGCAAACCGGCAGTTGGGATTCACTGCCCAGCAGACCTTGGATTACACGCAGGCTCTGTACGAGAAGAAACTCGTGACCTATCCCCGTACCGACAGCCGGTATCTGACGGATGATATGGCACCGCTGGTGCCGGAACTTGTTTCTGTGATCCAGCAGAGCTTTCAGATTCAACCGGATGAGCCAGCACCGGTGAATGCAGCGCAGGTCATCAATTCTAAGAAAGTTACCGATCACCATGCTATTATCCCTACAAAAACAGCGGCGGGTTATGACATTTCCTCTCTTCCCAGTGGAGAACAGGCGATTCTTACCATGCTGGCGGTGCGGCTGATTTGTGCAGTCGGAACACCTTATCGCTATGCAGAAACCATAGTGGAAACAGAATGCGCCGGTCAGAAGTTCCGTACAAAAGGCAAAACAGTCACGGATATGGGCTGGAGGCAATATGCAGGAAAGCCGGTTGAAGATGCTGAGAAGAATGCGGAGGCGGGTGATCTTCCGGAGCTTTCGGAAGGCATGACATTGGAACTTGCCGGTGTCGATCTGAAAGAGGGCAAGACCAGCCCACCTAAGAGATTTACCGAAGATCTTCTGCTTTCAGCGATGGAGAGTGCCAGTTCGGATGAATTCCCGGCCGGTGTAGAGCGAAAAGGCATCGGCACACCAGCCACACGCGCTGCCATCATCGAAAAACTGGTACAGAAAGGGTTTATCGAGCGCAGGGGCGATAAGAAGACGAAATACCTTTGCTCTACGGACAAGGGAAATGCACTGGTGACGGTGGTGCCGGAACAGATTCAGTCCCCATCCATGACGGCAGACTGGGAGGAAAAACTGCTGAAAATAGAACACGGCGAGTATGACAGCGATGCCTTTATGGGTGAAATCAGCAGCATGGTCAGCGGACTTGTAAAAACCTACGAGGCTGTGAAAGGTGCCGATGTTCTGATGCAGCCGGAACGCAAAGTCATTGGTTCCTGCCCCGCCTGCGGCGGTGATGTCTGCGAAACGGCAAAGGGGTGGTTTTGCAGGGATAAGAGCTGTAAATTTGCGCTCTGGAAGGAAAACAGGTTCTTTCAGACACTGGGAAAGCAGATGACAGAGGAACTGGCAAAGCAACTGGTAAATCAGGGAAAAGCACGGCTTACCCACTGCTATTCCAAGAAGTCTGGACGTTACTATGACACAACCGTTCATGTAGAGACTGGCGAGGACGGTGCAGCAGCATTTAAGCTGGAGTTTGGAGGTAAAAAATGAGCATGAAAATGATGAATGCAGCTTATTTGGTGGATAATGCTGCGCTGCTTTCCTTGCAGGAAAAGCAGGACGGCGTGGAATTCCATTGCTTTGATATGGACAGCAAGGTGCAGACCACCGAGGGACACATTGGCTGGGATGTGTTGGATAAACAGCCGTCTTCTACGCTGGAAGAAAGCGCAAGGGTGGTAGCACTTCAGAAGATTCCCCAGCTTGACGGTCTTGCCGTTGCGCCGGTAGCTCCGGAGATGCTGGAGCAGGTACGCGGCGGCAGAAAGGTTCTCTGGCAGATGAAAAAGGCTGATCCTGAGCTGGAGAATGCAAAAAATATCCGGTTTATCACCAGCAACTACGAGGATCGGTTCAAAATTCCGGATGGCAGTGCAGTAGAGATCGAGTATCCGAACCGGAAGTTCTCAGCTCGCTGCGAATATATGGACGAATATCATTTGCGCCTGGGGTATGATGTTTTGCACATCTGTCAGCTGGCAGAAATGCTGGAACGCGGCGGTGGTACATGCCGCCCGGAGCCGCTGATTACGGAAGATCGCAGTGCATGGGATTTGGGAAGCAAGGGCTTTCTTGCCATTCAGACCTGTGAGGACGGTTACGACTATACCTTATATCATAAGGACTTTACGGAAATTGACGGTGGACAGATCGACAACCCGGAAATCAGCATGAATGCAGCCAGAGACCAGATTCTTTCGGATTATGGGTTCGGTGGCCGCACCATGACGCGGATTGACTATGATGAACTTTGTGATCGTGCAGAGGAAGCGGAAATCAGCAGACGGGAATCTGTGCTGGGTAAACTCTCGGATTTGTCTTCCAGAACGGATACGCCGGTGAAAGCTGCCAAGGCGAAGGAGGCAGAGCGATGAAATACAAGCTTACGAAGGCAGAGCAGGAAACCGTCATCAATTTTGATAATGAACTGGATACCGCCAGCATTTATACCCATGACAGCCGCCTGATTAAGAAGCTTCGGGAACTGCGAAAACAGTATCCGGAGCAGTTTATTTTGGAGCACCGGGAGCATGGGTCGGTCACTTATACGATTCCGAAACGCTGCGTCGGTATCCGACCGCCTTATAGTGAAAAGCGGCGGGAACAGCAGCGGCAGGAAGCAAAGGAAAACGGCCTGCCGTTTATGGAGAAGGGAGAAATGAACGATGGCAAGAATTGAAAAATGGGATGAAGTGCATGGAACGCAGGCACCGGACGAAAGAATGATGGCATTTCTCGACAGTACTACCGACCAGTATGCGATTTTGCAGCTTCGCCGCAGCGAGGATACGGTATATGAACGCTTTTCGTCTATGCGCGAACTGGAACGGATGGGGCTGGAACCGGATATTGACCATTATGAGGTGGTTTATACGGCTCCGCTTCTTCCCTACAAGGATCAGAATACGATGTTGGAGGAACTGTATGCGAAATTCAATGTTTTCCGCCCTGATGATTTTACTGGTCATAGTCTTTCTGTGTCTGACATCGTGGCTTTACGGCAGAATGGTGTTGTAAGCTGTCACTATGTGGATTCCATCGGCTTCCAGGAACTGCCCGGATTTTTGAAACCGGAGAACTACCTGAAAGCCGCAGAAATGGCGATGGAGGACGATTACGGCATGATTGACGGCGTAATCAATAACGGAAAGAAGGAAGAACCGGTGGAGAAAGCATCGGTTCTGGACCAGCTGAAGGAAAAGCAGGAGGCTGTGCCGCCTGCGCCGCCTCGCAGGTGCTGCGAAGAAAAGGAGTTATAAATGCGTTTTACGGATGACGAATGGATGCTCATGATGCTTTACAGCCCTGGCACACGGACAGGGCTGATCGAAGAGCTTCAAAAGATGCAAAAAAGTCTGACGGGCAGAGACAGAAACCTGCGCAGGTGGACGGCCTCGCTGCTTGCAAAACTGGCAGAGATGACGGATGCAGAATATGAGGCACTGGATTTGTATCCGGACGAATAAAGGAGAGGAGGAAAAAGACAGATGATGACGAAAACGGCTTATTATATGCAGATGGCGCAGGAAGCTGCGGCACAGATCACTGGCAGCAAAGAACAGTGGACAGCGTTTCTGACCACATCCGCGCGGCTTTATAAGTATCCCTTTGCGGAGCAGCTGATGATCTATAAGCAGAGGCCAGAAGCGACGGCCTGTGCAGAGTACGATCTCTGGAATGATCGGATGAACCGCTATGTGAAGCGTGGCTCCAAGGGCATTGCTCTTTTGGACATGCGCGGCGAGCAACCGAAACTGCGGTATGTATTTGATGTGGCAGATACCGGAGAACGGAAGAATTCCCGACCGGTACAGCTCTGGAAAATGAATGCGGAGCATGAGCAGCCAATCATTCGCGCACTGGATACAGCATTTGATGTTTCTGCCGGTGCTGGGTCTCTGGAAAATCATATCATGGAAGCGGCAGAACGCCTTGCAAGGGATTACTGGGAGGAAAACCGCAGGCAGATCAGTGACATCGTTGCAGATTCCTATCTGGAAGGATATGATGAACTCAACATCGGAGCTTCCTTTAAGAGAGCTGCCGCTGTCAGCATCGCATATTCCGTCTTTACCCGGACGGTGGGCAATGCAGATGACTATTTTGAGCACGAGGATTTTCTGGACATCTTTGATTTTAATACGCAGGCTGCCGCCAATGTGCTGGGAACTGCGGTCAGCGAAATGTCCAGCCAGATCTTCCGGGAAATTGAACGCACGATCCGAACCTATGAAAGAGATAAGCAGGCAGAAAGGAGCCAAAACTATGATGGAGCTGAATTACACGAAGAACGGCGATTACCTGATTCCGGACATCCAGTTGTCGGTGCAGGAACAGAAGCCCCTGGGCAAGTACGGGAGGATGCGCAGAGCGTTTCTGCAGGAGAACAACACGCTGCTGTACAATCACCTGATCCTGACCGAGAAGCTGTACCCGCACCTGTGGGAGATTCAGGAGACCGCGACCGCACGGATGGAGCAGATGATGGCGGATCTTCTGAAAGCGAATCCGGCACCGGACAAGAAATCAAACCAGATGGCCTGGGTGCAGCACATGAACATGCTGAAAGCGCAGGCAGAGGAAGTCATTCTGACGGAACTTATCAACAGTTAAACTTCATGAGTCTGTTTCAGTCCGAAGCAGAGCAGATTCAGAAAATTGATGCGGCGGCAGAAAATGCAGCCAAAGAAGCGGAGAGCGAAAAGCCCTCCGCTTTTGTCATTTCTGAGGATGAAATCGACCGGATGCTGCGGACAGGCTCCAATTTTGAAGGCGGAAAGATCCGTATTTATGCGCTGTATCAGCAGCAAGGGGACGCAAAAGAACGAGCTGCATTCTTGAAAGCGGAATACGGTCTCGGTGGCCACAGCTATACCTTTATGGATGGCAGTCGCGGTTTTGCCGATTATAACGGAAGAGGTATTCTGCTTCGCAATTATGACCATGACCGGGAAGTGCGACTCACATGGTCGGCGGTGGATAAGCGGTTAGACCGGCTTGTGGAAAATGATCAGTACCTGACCGCGCTGGAAATGGAAGAGTATCGGAAGCTGGAGCAGGAATACGGCGCGCCGCTTCCTATGCCGACTGCCGCCCATGTGTTTCCGCCAACGCCACCGGAACGCTACGATACCGGAAATGAGCATGTGGACAACATGCTGAATACGGCTGCGGATGTATATGCCCGGAGTGAACTGGCGGCACCACAGCGGTTTACCGTGATGGAGACAGACGATGGTTATGCGGTCTGGGATGATATTCAGGACGGCATTCATGTGGAGCCGGATGGCGTCAGCGAAGAGTTTACCAGCGAATGGGAGGCAGAGACCTACCGCCAGCAGTTGATTGAAAAAGTTCAGGAACGGGAAGCAAAAGACTGGCTCTATGTTGAACAGAGCAAGCAGAATTTGCAGCAGGACATTCCATTCCCAGATGTGGAATCCGAAGAAGTACAGGAATCGGCTCACGCAGAGACAGATCCTCTGGTACTGGAAATGCAGGAACACGCCAGCGAACTTTCCAGAGAGTCTGGCTATGCACCGGATGAACGGTTTGTGGTCACAATGACCGGCGAGAACTTCCCGGATTCTAAGGATGCGTTTGCCATCTGGGATTATGTCAAAGAAGAGTATTACGGATATTCAGACGGAAAAGTGCAGACATTTGCCGATTATGTGAGTGCATCAGAGGCGTTGCAGGAGATTCGCGGCAGGAACATGGAGGCTGAAAAAGAGCCTGCAACTGTGCAGCCAGAACCCGCAGCTCCGGTGCAGCCGGATTATCGCGTTGGCGATACGCTGTATCTGGACGGAAAGGCATTTACGATTGAAAAAGTCGGGCTTTTCGATGTGGAACTTCGGGACCCGGATTCCGTGTATCCGATCTTCCGCTCGGAAAGCAAGGAAAATCTGGCAAGAATTTTGGGGCATGAGGAAAATGTTCACCTGCACAATCTGGTGGTTGATCTGAATTCTGGAAAAGAAGAAGCGTTCCGGGCAGGGCATGAAGCAAAACATGCGGAGAACTACCGCATCAACAGCTTTCACCTCGGCGAAGGCAGTCCTAAGCAGAAATTCCGTGCCAACATGGATGCCATCTACACGCTGAAAGCCTTAGAAAATCAGCATAGGGATGCGACACCGGAGGAACAGGAAACGCTGGCCAATTATGTCGGCTGGGGTGGGCTGGCAGATGCCTTTGACGCAGAGAAAACTGCCTGGACAGGCGAATATAAGGAGCTGAAAGCAGCTCTTACGGAAGAAGAATATGCCGCAGCCAGGGCTTCGACTCTGAATGCGCATTACACCAGCCCTACCGTGATCCGTGCAATCTATGAGGCATTGGACGGTATGGGATTTGAGAAAGGCAATATTCTGGAACCGTCGATGGGTGTCGGCAACTTCTTCGGTATGCTGCCGGATTCCATGCTGGGAAGCAGACTGTATGGTGTGGAACTGGATTCCATCACCGGGCGCATTGCGCAAAAGCTGTATCCGCAGGCAGAAATCAAGGTGGCAGGCTTTGAAACCACCGACCGGCGCGACTTCTATGATCTGGCCGTGGGCAATGTGCCCTTTGGCAACTACCGTGTCAGCGATAAGCCCTATGATAAACTCGGATTTTCTATCCACAACTATTTCTTTGCTAAGGCATTGGATCAGGTTCGTCCCGGTGGCATCGTGGCCTTTGTTACCAGCCGCTACACGATGGATTCCAAGAATCCGGACGCGCGAAAGTATCTGGCGCAACGGGCAGAACTGCTGGGAGCCATTCGACTTCCTAACAACGCATTCCGTGCCAATGCCGGTACAGATGTAGTGTCGGATATCATTTTTCTGCAAAAGAGAGACCATCCCATTGATATCGAACCGGATTGGGTGCATCTGGGGCTGATATCGGAGGGTATTACCCTCAACAGCTATTTTGTTGACCACCCGGAAATGGTGCTGGGTGAGATTACAACGGAAAGTACCCAGTACGGCAAGGAAGAATGTACGGTCATTCCGATTCCGGATGAGGATCTGGGAGACCAGCTGCATGAGGCGGTGCAGCACATCGGCGGTCACTATGAAGCACAGGAGCTGGCACCGGAGGAGGAGTTGTCCTTGCAGGGCGAAACTATTCCGGCAGACCCCAATGTCAAGAACTTCTCCTATGCCGTAGTGGATGGGGATGTCTACTTCCGTGAGAACAGCATCATGCGGAAGGCTGACCTTTCTGCGACAGCCACCGGCAGGATCAAAGGCATGGTGGAGCTTCGCACCATTGTGCAGGAACTGATCGACTATCAGCTGAACGATTACCCGGAGGAAGCGATTGCCCAGAAACAGCGGGAACTGAATGTAGCCTATGACCGATTCGCCGATCAGTATGGGCTTATCAACTCCCGTGCAAATGCGCAGGCTTTTTCAGAAGATTCGTCTTATTATCTGCTCTGCTCTCTGGAAAATGTAGATGAAAACGGCAGGCTGGAATCCAAGGCGGATATGTTCACCAAACGGACGATTCGACCGGAACGGGCTGTTACCAGCGTAGATACTCCGGCAGAGGCTCTGGCAATCTCCATCGGAGAGCGCGGCAAAGTGGATTTGCCCTATATGTCGGAGCTTTTAGGTACACCGGGAGAATTTGAAAAAATCCAGCAGGAACTGCATGGTGTCATTTTCAAAGACCCGATGACGCAGGGCGGCGAGGAAACCGGCTGGGTGACGGCTGATGAATATCTGTCCGGCAATGTCCGGGAAAAACTCCGCGTGGCAGAACTGGCTGCGGCTTCTGACCCTGCCTTTGCGGTAAACACGGAATATTTGAAGAAAGCACAGCCGAAAGACCTGGATGCGTCGGAGATTGATGTGCGCCTTGGTGCCACATGGGTCAATCGGGATTATATCCAGCAGTTTATGGAAGAAACCTTTGAACCGCCGTTCTATCTGCGCAGAAATATTGAAGTGAAATTCTCTCCCATGACGGCAGAATGGCAGATCACCGGTAAGAGTACACCGAGCCGGAATGATGTTCATGCCTATATGACCTACGGCACCAGCCGTGCCAATGCCTATCGAATTCTGGAGGATACGCTGAATCTGCGGGATATTCGTATTTACGATACCGTGGAGGATGCAGACGGCAAGCAGAAGCGGGTTCTGAATAAAAAGGAGACCACCCTCGCCCAGCAGAAACAGCAGGCCATTAAGGATGCGTTCCAGAACTGGGTGTGGAAAGACCCTTATCGCCGTGCGGACCTGGTGGAAAAGTATAACGAGCTGTTCAACAGTACCCGTCCTCGTGAGTACGATGGCTCCCACATCCGCTTTGGCGGCATGAATCCGGAAATCCGGCTGCGGGAACACCAGCAGAATGCCATTGCTCATGTGCTGTACGGTGGCAATACACTGCTGGCCCACGAAGTGGGTGCCGGTAAGACTTTCGAGATGGCCGCTTCTGCTATGGAGGCAAAACGGCTGGGACTGTGCCAGAAATCCATGTTTGTCGTTCCGAATCATTTGACCCTTCAGTGGGCAAACGAGTTTCTGCGCCTGTATCCGAGTGCAAAACTGCTGGTGGCAAGCAAAAAGGACTTTGAAACGGCCCGCAGAAAGAAGTTCTGCGCACGAATTGCTACTGGTGATTACGATGCAGTCATCATCGGGCATTCCCAGTTTGAGAAAATTCCGGTGTCCGCAGAACGGCAGGAGCGGATTTTGACTGCCCAGATTGATGAAATCGAAAACGCCATTGCTGAGATGAAATCCCAGAATGGCGAACGTTTCTCCATCAAACAGATGGAAAAGACCCGGAAAGGATTGGAGGCGAGATTGGAGAAACTCCGGGCAACCGACCGAAAAGACGATGTGATTACCTTTGAGCAGCTGGGCGTAGACCGACTGTTTGTAGACGAAGCACATGCCTTTAAGAATCTGTTCCTCTACACAAAAATGCGCAATGTTGCAGGCTTGTCCACATCGGAAGCGCAGAAATCTTCGGATATGTTTATGAAGTGCCAATATATGGACGAGTTGACAGGCGGGTGCGGCATCATTTTTGCGACCGGCACCCCGGTTAGCAACAGCATGACGGAGCTTTACACCATGATGCGGTATCTCCAGTACGGCACGTTGCAGCAGAAAGGGCTGACCCATTTCGACAGCTGGGCTTCTACCTTTGGTGAGACCACCACAGCCATTGAGCTGGCACCGGAAGGAACCGGATACCGGGCAAGAACAAGATTTGCAAAATTCTTCAACCTGCCGGAGCTGATGAATATGTTCAAGGAAGTGGCAGATATCAAGACTTCCGATCAGCTGCATTTGCCGGTGCCGGAGGCAAAATTTGAAACCGTGGTGGTGCAGCCTTCGGAGCATCAGCAGGCGATGGTGGCGGAGCTTTCGGAACGGGCGGCGGCTGTGCATTCCGGTGTGGTAGACCCGTCGGTCGATAACATGCTGAAAATCACATCGGATGGCAGAAAGCTGGGACTGGATCAGCGATTGATGAATCCGCTCCTGCCGGATGACCCAAATAGCAAGCTCAACGCCTGTGTGCGGAATGTGCTTCGGATTTATGAGGAAGGGCAGTCGGACAAGCTGACCCAGCTGCTGTTCTGCGACCTCAGCACACCGAAAAACGATGGAACCTTTAATGTCTATGAGGACATCCGCACCAAACTTATCCAGTCCGGTGTACCGGAGGAAGAAATCGCATTTATCCATGATGCTGATACCGAGGCAAAAAAGAAGGATCTGTTTGCCAAAGTCCGTACTGGGCAGGTGCGGGTGTTGTTAGGTTCGACACAGAAGATGGGCGCAGGCACGAACGTGCAGGACAGGCTGGTGGCCGTGCATCATCTGGATGTAGGTTGGCGGCCTGCGGACATGACCCAGCGAAATGGACGTATCATCCGTCAGGGCAACCGAAACAAAGAGGTGCAGGTTTATCAGTATGTGACGGAAGGAACCTTTGATGCCTACCTCTATCAGACACTGGAGAATAAGCAGAAGTTTATCAGTCAGATCATGACCAGCAAATCTCCGGTTCGTTCCTGTGATGATGTGGATGAACAGGCACTTTCCTATGCGGAGATCAAAGCACTTTGTGCAGGAGACCCGCAGATCAAGGAAAAAATGGACTTGGATGTAGATGTTGCAAGGCTGAAAGTATTGAAGGCAGACCATCAGAGTCAGCAGTACCGATTGGAGGATAAGCTGATGAAATATTTTCCAGCTGAGATTGAGAAAACGCAGGGGTTCATCAAGGGCTTTCAGTCGGATATCCGGACGGTGGCGGCACATCCGCTGCCGGAAGAGGGGTTCTGCGGCATGGAGGTGAATGGCGCGCAATTTACTGAAAAAGCCGAGGCCGGTGAAGCAATCCTCGCAATCTGTAAAGCCAATCAGAGTCTGGAGCCGGTACCGCTTGGCAGTTATCGAGGTTTCAAGATGGAACTGGCATTTGACAGCTTCCAGAAAGAGTATCAGGTACTGCTGAAAGGCGAGATGACCCACCGGGTACCCATCGGCACCAGTGCTGCGGGTAATATCCAGCGTCTGGACAATGCTCTTGCCGGGATTCCTGCAAGATTGGAAAAGGCAGAACAGCAGTTGGACAGTCTTAGGAGCCAGCAGGAAGCTGCGCAGGCCGAGCTTGGAAAACCGTTTCCCCAGGAGGCAGAACTGGCAGAGAAGAGCGCAAGACTGGCAGAACTGGACGCACTGCTGAATATGGATGACCGTGGAAATGATGATCCTGACCGTGAGAATACAACAGAAAAGCCGTCTGTCCTGGCAGAGCTGCGTGACCGTGCAGGGCGCATTCCGCCGATGACACATCGGGATGATGAGGAGGTGGCACTATGAGTGTTCGGGAACACTGGATCAATGTCCGGGTAAACCCGGAAGAGCTGGCGAGGATTCGTGAAAAGCAGAAGGAATTGGGGATTCGCAATACCGGTGCCTATATGAGAAAGATGGCGATGGACGGGTACTGCGTAAATCTTGATTTGTCGGATGTGGCGCAGGTATCCATCCTTCTTCGCCGATGCAGCAACAACCTGAATCAGTACGCAAAACGCGCCAATGAATCTGGAAGCATCTATGCGGAGGATATCCGGGATTTGCAGAGACGGCTGGATGAACTCTGGGAGATGCAGAAGCTGATCCTGAAGAGGCTTTCTGGTATTCGCTGACGGCGCAAATGTGCGGGATTTCTACAGCACATGGCACAGATGAAACTGTCTGTGCCGTTACATATTTTTTGGTCTACCTGTTGACATCGTGGTGTTTGGCAAGCAGGTACGATAAAATGAAGATGAAAAGAAAAACGAAGGGGTGAAATCCATGAAGATCGTATGTTTTTTGTTGAAGCTGGTGCTGAAAATCCTGTTGCTGCCGGTTGCGTTTCTGCTGCGATTTCTATGCTTTATCTGGAATCTGCTGATGCAGCTATCCCTGTGGGTGCTTTCGCCGGTTATGCTGTTCGTTCTTGGCTGCGGCATCTATTCGGTGGTTCGGGCGAGCTGGACGGATGTGTTCCTGCTGACCCTGATTGAGATGGGGTTGTTCGCAGCTGCGGTTGGTGCGGGTGGCATTATGGAACTGATGGAGCGGCTATGTGAGCGTGTAGAGGATGTTTTGACAATTTGAGTTCAGGAGGGATTTGATGGAGATTCAGTTTATGAAAGATTATTATGATTTACGATACGAGGAAACAGATGGAGAGAATCATTTTGTGGATGAGACTGCTTATCAGGAAAAACAGTCTGAGCAATCGAAGATGGAAGACCAGCTGATGGAAATGGTGGGCGGCAGCGAATCTAATGTGTGGAAGCTTTATGAAAGCATCATGTGCATCTATTTCGACATGGAAGAAATCATCAAGCAGGCCGTTTATTTGCAGGGAGCTTATGACCGAGAACGGATGTTAAAATGAGAATAGTGAATTGGTAAGAGCTGCCTTCGGGTAGCTCTTTTTAGATGGAGGAATAAGGAATGGCGGCTACAAGACTAATTGCGCTGCATATCAATAAAGGAAAGACGGTAGCGCAGTGTCTGGCTGACCGTACTGATTATTCTGAGAATGCAGCAAAGACGGAAGATGGAAAATACATTAGCGCGTATGCCTGTGACGCAAAGACCTGTGATGAAGAATTTCTGCTTTCTAAACGGCAGTATGAGCATATCACCGGTAGAACCCAGGCGCATGATGTGATTGCATATCAGATTCGGCAATCCTTTAAGCCCGGAGAAATCACGCCGGAGGAGGCGAACAAGGTCGGGTATGAGACAGCCATGCGATTCACCAAGGGAAAACACGCATTTATCGTGGCTACCCATGTTGATCGCGCGCACATTCATAACCACATTATTTTTAATTCAACTACATTAGACTGCACCAGAAAATTCCGAGATTTTCGCTTATCCGGTCTTGCGCTGGCAAGGCTCAGTGATATCGTCTGCCTGGAACACCGGTTGTCGGTCATTGTCCGAAAGCCCTACGGGGAGCGGAAGAAGAGAACGGAATACCCGGAGAAAAAGTCGCAGCGGGATGAAATCTGTGAGGCCATTGATGCAGCATTGGAAAGAAAGCCAAAAGACTTCCAGGAACTGATTGGAATTTTGCAGGAAGCAGGGTACGAGTATAAAGATGGAAAACAGCCTGCCTTGCGGGGGAAAGGCCACGCCAGATTTGCTCGTTTCCGTTCTCTTGGTAAAGGATATTCGGTTGAAGAACTCTGTGGAGTGATTGCCGGGAATGCGGTTCACAAAAGCAAATTTGCAGAGAAAACCCGCACAAGCGCACGGTCAGCACAGGTGCATCAGAAGGCGGAGCTGTCGTTCCTGATTGATGTCCGTGCCAAAATGCAGGCGGGCAAAGGCGCGGGATATGCGCGTTGGGCGAAAGTCTTTAATCTGAAGCAGATGGCGAAAGCTATGATGTTCATGGAAGAGCATGGAATCAAGAGCTATGCAGAGCTGAAAGAAAAAGCAGATGGGATTTCTGAAAAATGCGATGCGCTGCTGGAATCTGTAAAGGCAGATGAGGCACGGATGTCGGAAGTGTCGGTGCTGCGGAAGCATCTAATCAATTATGCCAAGACAAAAGATGTTTTTGCCGCGTATAAAGCATCCGGCTACAATCGAGAGTTCTATGAAGCCCATCGAGATATGCTGGTCTTACGCAGCGCAGCGAAAAAGGCATTTGATGCCTATAAGAAAGAGAACGGTTCTGACAAAAAGCTCCCGCGCATCAGCGAGCTGAACACAGAGTATGCGATACTTCTGGAACGAAAGAAAAGCTCCTATGCAGAGTATCGCAAGACCAAATCGGAAATGCAGGATTGGCTTGTGGCACAGAAGATTGTGCAGGAAATCCTGAAAGAGGACGAACAGAAGAAAGAGCAGCTGCATGAGCAGGAAGTGCGGCAGGAAGAAAATAAAGAGAATAGTAGATGATGGAATGTCCGGTGCAGTGTGGGGGTAATGCTCATGCTGCACCGGGCTTTTTTTGTGTGAAAAAATATTTGTGATGATGTTGCTTATTGATTGCTCTTGACTTGAATTTTGTATCTCAACATAAAAGAAGTTATAATACAGATAGAAAGTTAAATTGATGAATGGGAGGTATGCTTTGTGCCCTTACAGATTATTAGGAACGATATTACAAAAATGAGCGTTGACGCAATCGTCAATGCGGCTAACACGTCTCTTTTGGGCGGCGGCGGTGTAGACGGCTGCATTCATCGTGCCGCCGGACCGGAGCTGCTTGCAGACTGCAGTATGCTACATGGCTGCGAGACCGGCAGCGCAAAAATCACAAAGGGGTACCGTTTACCCTGCAAATATGTGATCCATGCAGTCGGCCCGCGTTGGCGGGATGGCAAGCATCGGGAACAGGAGCTTCTGGAATCCTGCTATCGGACATCTTTGAACTTGGCAAAAGAAAATGGTTGTCAGTCGATGGCCTTTCCGCTGATTTCCTCCGGCATTTACGGCTATCCGAAAGACCAGGCTCTGAAGGTTGCAGTCGATACCATCAGTACATTCCTGCTGGAAAATGAGATGATGGTCTACATCGTTATCTTTGACCGAAAGGCATATCAAATTAGCGGAAAACTGTTTGCTGATATCGCGGCGTACATAGATGACCGGTATGTGG
>ERZ779870.874-NODE-874-length-25645-cov-13.8433_pt1 | contig 25645 bp, 18 predicted proteins | sample MGYA00511247_ERZ779870 | MGnify/ENA primary metagenome ERZ779870 (study PRJEB29588, sample SAMEA2149068) | human gut metagenome | biome: human gut; feature: human-associated habitat; material: faeces | place: Denmark | collected 2008/2010 ...
AAGATAGAGCCTGTGAGAAGATAACGGAACGAAACTTCATCATGCTGTCGGGGAAATATCAAAAGGAGCAGATAGAACTGGAACAGCAGATAACCAACCTAAGAGAAGAATTAAGTAAAATGGAACAGGATATGATAGGTGCTGAAAAGTGGATTGAGTTAATCAAGGAGTATTCCGTACCAAAGGAACTGACAGCACCGTTATTAAATGCAATGATAGAAAAAATCCTTATTCACGAAGCAACAACGAATGAGGACAATGAAAGAATACAGGAAATAGAGATATACTACCGATTTATTGGAAAAGTAGACTGATAAAGAGGGTTCATATCTTTAACTAAGGGAAACTGGAGTTTCCCACATGGTGATCACCCACGCAGAGCATCCTGCTCTGGGATATTCCGTCAGCCAGCAGATTGAGGCCGCCCAAATGGGAGCCTGGATTGAGCACAGCTACAATAATATCTGGTTTAAGCGGGCCTCTTTAGATGAAGTTTACAGTCAGATTTGCGCTGTAGGGTACGAACATATCATTCTCAGCAGCGATCTGGGCCAGCCAGACGCTCCCTACTGTGATGAAGGAATGGAGGCCTTTGCAGCTGCCCTGCATCAGAAGGGAATCCCATCTGAAGAGCTGCGCCAAATGATGTGCAGCAATCCAGAACAGCTGATTTTCTAGTCAGACGGAGCACGCCCTCCCCTGGGGCTGCCGCTTTAACGATTAACAAATCGTGAAGCGGCAGCCCCTCATTTTTTGCTTCCCCGCGCGTTTTACCCTCTACCAGATCAAAACCGCCAGAAACAGCAGATTCCACCAGGTAAAGACCGCCAGATAGCGCCCCTTCTTCTCCGGATATTCGGCCGCCACCTGCTTATAGGAAATCAGACTGGCCATGGACGCGATGAGGGTTCCCAGACCGCCCAGATTCGTTCCTATAATCAGCTGCTCCCACTGATCTGTGAAATTAGACAGCAGAAGTGCCGCAGGCACGTTGCTGATCACCTGGCTGATTCCAATGGCAGCCACTTTCTCATGGCCTGCAATCATATTGACCACAAATTCCCTGAACGGCGGGAAACGATTCATGTTTCCGATAAACACAAAGAAGAACAGAAACGTCAGGAGCAGGGAATAGTCTACTTTTCTAAAGAGGCTTCTGTCTCTATACATGACGGCCGCTGTGACAGCCAGGAGAAGGCCGGGAGCCGGCAGAATACCGCCCACCGTCTGAAGGCATATAAAAAACAAAAGGATGTAATAGACCGTCCCGGAAGTCTCCGGCTTCTTTGTCTGCTCTGTTATGACGACGCAGATTTTCTCCTTTCCCGCCCCAAAGAAGACGCACAGGCACAGCAGAAGCGCCGCAGCCGCCGTATGGGGCAGCATCAGCCTTAAAAACGCTGAAAGAGTCATTCCAGAAACACTGTACAGATACAAATTCTGCGGATTTCCCATAGGCGTAAACATACTTCCCAGATTGGCGGCAATGGTCATAAACGTGACGACGCGGCACAGCCGCCCGGTCATTCCGGCCATCTTCAGAATCATAATGCCAAAGGGGACAAAGGTAATAAGAGCCACGTCGTTGGTGATAAACATGCTTCCAAAAAAGCACAGAAAAACCAGCAGAAATACGATGCCCCGCTCTGATTGAATCCTCTCCAGAAGCCGTTCTCCCACATACCGGAACACTCCCAGGCCGCTGAGCCCAGCCACCACCGCCATCAGGCAGAACAGGACGATAATGGTTCCCATATTGGAAGAAAAATAATTCAGATACTCCCGATCCGGCCTTACCAGAAAGCAGGAAAGAAACGCCAGAAGGCCTGAGACAGCCAGAACGGTCTCCTTTTTCAAAAATTCTATGACAGCTTTAAACGATAGGCTCATGATACCTCTTTCTCCTTCTCCAAAAATTTTCTGTACGTCAGATCCATTCCCACTGCTCCCAGAGGCGCTGTAATGAGAATGGAAAGCACAGCCACAGACAGCACCAGCTGGCCGCAGGGCAGCCCCGCCGCCAGAGGAACGGATCCAATAGCCGCCTGAACTGTGGCCTTAGGAAGATAGGCGATGATTCCAAACAAACGCTCTCTTCTGTTCAGCTTTGTGCCTGCCAGGCAGAGGCAGACTCCCACCGCCCGGAATCCCAGGGCAATGGCAATCATCAGCACAGCCGCCGCCCCCGCTCCCAGCGTATAGCGGATATCCACAGCTGCGCCCACCAGAACAAACAGCATGACCTCAGCCGCAACCCAAAGCTTTCCGAATTTTTCAGACAGACGCTTTGACACAATCGGAGCGCTTTTTATTTTTATCATACACGCCATACTGACCACGGCCAGAAGGCCGGAGACAGAAACAACGTCCTCCAGCCAGGCCTCCACCGACATGAGAAGGAAAGACATTCCTAAAACAATGACCACCTTCATGCTGTTTCTGATATAATGCTTTTTCTCATAGGCCCTCTCAAAAAAACGGCTCAGCCCATAGCCAAAAACAGCTCCCAGAAGGATTCCCAGCACAATGGAAACAGGAATATTCAGAAAATCAGCCGCCCTGACACTTCCCCCCTGGACCATGCCCAGAAAGGTGGAAAACAGCACAATCACAAAAATATCGTCGCAGGAAGCCCCCGCCATAATCATCTGGGGGATACTCTTATCCGTACCGTATTTTTCCTCCATCAGCTGAACCATCCGCGGAATGACCACTGCCGGTGAAACGGCCGCCAGCACAGAGCCCAGAAGAGCCGCCTCCACCCGTGAAATTCCCAGAATAAACGGGCCGAAAAGGAGGAAGGCCAAAATCTCGAAGCTGGCCGGCACAAAAGACATCATCACCGCCGGGCGGCCTACCTGCCGCAGATCCGACAGATTCAGGGAAAGCCCCGCCTTCAGAAGGATAATAATAAGCGCCATCTGGCGAAGCTGCGGGGAAATCAGCAGAATAGACGAATCCAGCAGATTGAAAACGTTCGGCCCCAGAAGAATGCCTGTAAACAGCATTCCGATGATTCGGGGCAGCCCCAGTCTCCCGCAGATGCCTGCCATGGCCAGACCGGCCAGAAAAATAAATGCCAGGGATGTAAGCATGATCGTTTCTCCTTAGTTTTTGTAAAAATGAAGCTTTTTTCATGGCAGAGTAATTTCCAGACCACACAAAAAAGCTGACAATTTCTGCGATGGTTGTCACAGAAGTCATCAGCTCTATCAGCGGTTTTGGCTTGCCATGGGAGAACTTCATTCCCTGGTTTTATTATAATGGAAGGGGGAGGCTTTGTAAAGCGGAAATGAACGACTCCACCTGTCTCATCCCGTCTTCCAGTCGGTTTGCCTGGCGGATCAGGCTTGTTTCAGCCATCAGACGATGTAGTTCAGAGTTCGGATCTTTTGCCGCTTTAACCGCAGAGGGAAAGCCTGCAAGCGGTCCGAACTGACTGGCCTTGGGATGAACATACCGGCTTTCAGCAGAATAGAACAGCTGATTTAAAACACCCGCTGTTTTTTTCAATTCCTGATCCGGAAGTCTTTTGCCCATCTCCTTTCTTTTTTTTTCATAGTCTGAAATCCTCTCTTTCAAAGCTTCCAGTTCCCTTTCTACCCGATTCAAAGCGTTGTTTTCAGAATAGCTCTCGGAAACTAATTTCAGCCTGTCCTCCATATCGCAGAGAAAACCTGTCATATCAGAAGGGATTCCATTTTGAACCATATCGCACAGCATCTCACCATTCATTCTGGCATCGCGCATTAAAATTTCCAAATCCATTTTATCCAGCGTATCTTTATCCGTGTGCCACCAAGGCCCTCCGCTGGGGCAGTCGGACAGGCGGTTCTCAGGCAGAGGCTCATATTTCAGCATAATGGTAACAGGAATATTGGCCCCCCAGAAGGACTGATCCGCTCCTCGTATCATAGGAATATAGGAATCAGGCCGTCTGCCTGTATACTTCTCAATCAAATCCGCTGTATAAGAAAGCCCTTCCATACACGTAGTACGCACCGACACCTGATCTGCGTTCCTGCATCCTGTCAGGTCAAGGTTAATGTGAGCCATACAATCTTCTGAAAGCTCCTGAAAATGCGTATCGCAGTACCAGGCTGAACCAGAAAAACGGCCGTCTGAGTGGCCGGACCACCAGGCGATCCGGACTCCCCTTTCCAGCTCTTCCCTGTGCTCCCAGAGAATTCTGGCGTATTCCAGCATAACGGCATCGCTGCATGCGTTGTCTGTAATTCCCTCGTACCAGGAATCATAGTGGCCGGAAACCAGAATAAATTCCTTTCTTTTTCCTGGAATTTGAACTACTGGAAAACGGCTTCTTTTTACGCCTGTATTCATAGACACTGTCAGCTGGGCCAGTTCCCCTTTTTCAGCCGTTTTTTCCTTTAAAACATGGATCAGCTTCTCACCGTCCTGCCTGCGAATACCAGCAGAAGGCAGAAACTGCATCCAGTCCTGATCCTCCAGAGACGGCGTTCCCCAAACTGTTCCAATATTGCTATGGTGGTTGTAATCTCCTTTAGTTTTGCAGATATGAATCACAGCCTTTGCGCCCCAAGCCATTGCTTTCCGTGCAAAATCTCCCTTCCCGTCCCAGGACAGCACAATTTTCTGGTTAAAAGCCTGAAAACGCTGTTCCTTCTCCTGACTGGAAAGCGTTTTTTTCTCGCTGTCCCTGTCATAGAAAAGCTCTCCTGTAAGTTCTTCCGCTTCCCGGCTGTACACGTCTCCAATCAAAGGAATATCCATTCCAAATACTTTTAAAGATGCCTTGACTGGAATGCTGAAATATCCTTCATAGCTGCACATTTCCACAGGAATTCCCATTTCCTCCAGCTTTTCCTCAAAATAATCGGCAGCCTTCTCGCCCCCCTCCTGCCCGCTGTAACGGTGCAGACAGCCAAGCTCCTTTACCGTCTGCTCCATACGTTTTATATCCAGTTCTTTTAACACAAGTTCATCCAGCTCCATATTTCTCCTTTCTTCCCTCAGACGCTAAAACGGTCCATAATTCATCCACTGAGCTGCTGCCATAGCCAGACATGACAGTAAGATCCATACAAGGAAGATACGTCCCATAAATTTCATCCATTTATCGTATCCAATTCCAGCGGCCATCAGGTTTGCCATAAGAGCGGAAGAATGGGGAAGAATATAGTTGCAGAGACCGTCTCCCAGGTTAAACGCCAGTACAGAGGTCTGTCTTGTCATTCCAATCAGATCCGCTACCGGGGTCATAAGCGGCATTACAACAGCCGCCTGGCCTGAACCGGACGGAATAAAGAAATTAATTGCCATATTAGCCAGAAACATTAAAGGTCCCTGTAAAAATGCAGGACAGGCCATCAGACATCCGGCAATCGCCCGTACAATCGTGTCAATAATTTTTCCATCCTTAAGAATCGTGGAAATAGAAGTTGCAATTCCTATCATAATAGCGGCTACCATCATCTTAGACGCACCTTTTCCAAAGGTCCTGGCAATTTCCGACGGTTTAAGGCCTCCTGCCAGCCCTCCGATTACTGCCAGCCACACAAACTGAACCGCTGTCTCTTTGTTTCCCCATCCAAGGGCTATACCGCCGTACACCTGAAGCGCCGTACTGGCCAGGAAAATCGCTAAAACCAACGCCTGTCTCGTACTTAAGGATTTTACCTGTTCCGGAATCTCCACAAATCCTTTTTTTCTGGCTTCCTCTTCTAAATCCCATACAATACTGCTCTCTGGTCTGGCTTTTACCTTTGCCGCATAGCGCATGATGAAAAAGCCATTTACAAGACAGAATACCGCGCAGAGAAATATTCTGTACCCAATTCCGGAAAATACAGGCAGCTCCGCAAACCCCTGGGCAATCGCCGTTGTGGCGGGAGCCACCGGACCTATGCTCTGGCTTCCTCCTGCGGCCAGTACAATAATGGAAACTCCTACCAGCGCATCATAGCCGCACATCCGGCAGAACAACACCAAAATTGGCACAAAACCAATCATACTTACTGGATTCTGGCGCATTCCATAAATTGCAAAAATAAAGATGGTGACTGCCAGGAGAAGTTTCTGACGCTTTTTAAACTTATGAATCATCCAGTTAATAGCCACATCAAATGTTCCTGTGGCCAGAATTACCTCTATGGATGCTGCGCTGAAAATAGTCATCCAAATCAGGCTTGACGACGACAGCGCGTTTACAATGTACTCTGGAATTTTCAAAAAACTCACTGGATTCTGGGCTACCCAGGTAAACGCCGCCGGATCCACGGCTTCCTTCCCCGTCGCTTCATTCAATACCCGTCCATACTCTCCAGCCGGTACAATGTAGGTCATTCCCGTCACCACTATCAGCAGGATCACGAGAATTACAAATACATGTGGAACTGAAAACCCTTTTTTGTTTTTGCTCATGCAAATACCCCTCCTTTATTTTGATAGCTCTATTTTATCCTCTGTTTTCATATTTCTCAGCCGTCCAGGCTACGATGTAACAAAAGCTACACAGGTAATACACATTGACGCCTCTCCTGCCATTCGACATCTGCTATAATATCCATATAAAACTATTATCAGAATGAATAGGAGGCTTGTCTATGACTATTTCCAGAAAATACTGCACCTGTTTTTCTCCCTACCATTCCGACGGCCTGGACGAACTGATTCTCGCCCATTCCAGAAAGGTTGTCGTTCCCGCCTGCCGATATTATGTCACACCTGGAGATCCTCTGACAGAGCTCAGCTACATTTATTCCGGGGAAAGTATTCACTCCATTGTCAATCTCAACGGACAGGAAAAGGTATCCTACATCCTTAGCCACGGCTGGTTTCTGGCGGAAAATGTGTTTACCAGCTTCCCCGAGGGCAGTACAAAAGAAGCAGAACGGTTTTCCTACTCTCTGACCGAACTGGTGCTGTTAAAAATTAACCGTTCCCAGTTCCAGATTCTATGCCAGGAAGCTCTGTTCCGAGAAGCTTTTATTCACAGTCTCGGATATAAAAAAGCCTATCTCCAGCATGAGATCGAGTGCCTTGCTCTTTCCTCTTGCAGGGACAGGCTAAAAAATTTTTTTGCTGTTATGGCTGATTCTTCCGTATGTCTGGATCTATTCTGGCATCCCCTTACCCGAGACTACACCCACCGAGATATTGCCGCTATTCTAGGGACAAACCGGGTGACTGTCAGCCGGTTGATCAGCGATCTGGCCTCAGAAGGCTTTCTGCGTATTGTCAATAAAAAAGTTCAGATTTCCTCACGGGCTGTCAGCAGCTTCTCTCACGCATCGCATACATAAGCGCAATCATATGTTTTATAGAGGCTCTGTAGTCCTCCAGTTTCATGTTTTCATCTGGGGAATGGTGGTTTCCTCCTGTATTTCCAGGCCCCACTCCCACGATCGGGAGCTGCGGCCAGGCTCTGTGAAAGTATATGGCAGGACCGCCTCCCAGCTGTGTAGGCTCGATTACCAGAGGTTCTTTATAAGCCTGAGATGCAGACCTTCTGAAAAGCTCTATCAATTCCGGATCTGCAAACGTCCGCACAGGAGCGTTGCGTCCCCTGGCCTTCACCTGAATATCATCAAATCCGTGCTTTTTCAGATGACTTCTTAAAAGTTCCTCCACCCGTTCCGGACTTTGATCGGCCACCAAATAAAAAGATACTCTGGCAGAAGCTTCGCAGGGTACAATTCCTCTGACACCGCGGTACATCTGTCCTGCCTCCAGCCCGCAGACTGAAATAGACGGTTCCATGTACAGCTGCTTTTTAAGATCCAGTCCCCTGGTTCCCCGTAAAAGTTCTGAAAGCCCCATCTGTTGCTTTAAAGACTCTTCATCATATGGAAAGGCCTCTAAAATCACCTCATCCGCCCTGGTCACAGGGCGGACGTCGTCATAAAAACCCTCGATTGCAATTTTTTCATCCTCTCCCTTTAAACTGGCCAGCGCCCAGATAAGACGCCAGGAGGCGCTGGGAATAATCGTTCCCATTCTGGCATGAATATCCTTTTTAGATGTTTTCACCGACAAGTCAAAGCTTATACTTCCTCTGACTCCAAATCTGGCCCAGGGACGGCCTTCCTTATCCCTTCTTCCATTTTCCCACAGACACAGATCTGCCCTTGTCAAGTCCTGGAACAATTCTGGTTCTCTGATGCTGAATTTGTTAAGAGAAGGACTGCTTGTCTCCTCCTCCCCATCAAAGGCGAATTTTACATCAACAGGCAGAGCTCCTCTCACATCTAAAATCGATTTCACTGCCTGTATTCTCGAAAGCAGAGGGCCCTTGTTGTCAGAAACACCCCGCCCATACAGAATATTTCCTCTGATTTCCGGCTTAAAAGGCTCTCCTGTCCAGAGAGTTCTGTCTCCCTCCTCCACTACGTCGTAATGATTGTAAAATAAAAGACAGGGATGTGAAGCGTTCCTTCCCTTTGCGTCCTCTATCTTTCCCTTTTTTTCCGCAAAAAACAGAGGCGCACCTCCTTCTGTAATCTTCCTATAGGAAATCTCCGCCTGACTCAGTTTCTCCTCCAGAAACTTGCTTGTCTTTAAAAGCCCTTCTTTATCCCCTTCCGTGCTGTGGAACGAGCAAAACTCTTTTACCTCCTCTATCATTTCATCAAAATTTTGATCCACATATGCAAAAATATCTCCCAGCTCTTCCATGTACGTCTCCTTTCTGAAATTTTTCATCTCTGAGAATAGTTTACAGGATTCACTGTAAACTGACTGCCTTAGGAGTTACATTGTAGTAAAAGTTACAAAAAAGCAGAAAAGAAATTTTCCGGTGACTTCCAAACTGGAACAAGGAAAATTTCTTTTCTGTTCTTTATCTTCTATTAACCTTCTCTTACTCCCACAATAACTTCTCCGGATTCCGGCACATCATCTCCCGGATCGCCTCCTCTGGGATTCCCTCTGCCATAAGGACGCTTCCATACTCCTCCAGGCCCTCGTCGCTGTGGGGGCTTTCCGTCTGGCCAAAATCAGTGCTTAAAATGACGTGGTTCGTTCCCACCGCCCCAATCTGGCGGCAGATTTCACTGGCTGAAACCCGGTTGTAGTAGGTGGTGAAATAGCAGTGTTCTATGAATGCGCCCATGGAAACGGCCTCCTTCTGCTGTTCCACTGTGTAGGCGTCCGCCGGGTTATCCGCATGGGTGACGATCATCCGCTTCACCCCAGCCGCCTTTCCGGCGGCAATCACGGCAAGTCCCTCCTTCGCCGCCATATGGCCGGTTCCCACTGCCAGATCATACTCTGAGCAGAGCTTCAAAATCTCATACACTTCTTTTTTCAGCTCTCCGTTCTGGCCAAACACCGTGAGAAGGCCCTCTGGAAGCTCCTCTGCCGTCTTTCCCGGGTTCCTGAATTTCTGGTATTCCAGGGATTCCAGCGTAGGAAACCACACCATCTTTCCGCCCATCCGGGCCATCTTCTCCACTGCCTGGGGATTCAGACCGCCCACCGAGCGGTTCAGGGTAATTCCTCCTGCGATTTTAAGTTCAGGATAGAGTTCCTGCAGAACGGCCGCTCTCCCGGCGGTATCCATGTAGTGATTTTTAATGACAAAGCCAGCCATACCGGCCTCCTTCGCTCTCCTGGCCAGCTCCATATCGCTGCATTTTCTCTTCACCACATCGGGGGACGTGTGAAAGTGAATATCATAAGCTCCCTTTACAAACGGCTTTCTCTCCATCTGTTTTCCTCCTTTTATCTGAATGAAGCTTCAGCGTCTGCGGCGCAGGGGGGCAGCGCGCCCCATGGACTTTTCCCGCTGACGCCGGCCTGATAGAAAGATCCGCGCACCAGGTCAGCTTTTCCTCTGTGCGCGGATCTATCAGAAACATTTAATAGAACAATTTAATATGGCAGGAAAACAGGAATCAGAGCTACCACTACCAGCCATGTAATAATTAACATAGGAATTCCAATTTTCACGAAATCCACGAATTTATATCTCGTCCAGCCCACAGTCATCATATTCTGAGGCGCCGCAAACGGCGTTGCGTAGGAAGCGGCTCCTGCCAGCGTTACCACCATGGCCACCGGATAAGGGCTTACGCCGATTGACTCGGCGATGGAAAGTCCGATAGGCAGGAACAGCAGAATCGTCGGAATATTGGACATAAACTGAGTGAGGATTGCCGCCGCAAAGAAAATCACAGTGGTAATCATAAAGGTGCTGGGGTTGTCTCCCAGGATATTTAAAATCATGTTTGCCACCGCATCTCCTGCTCCGCTGTTCTGGATTCCTGCGGAAATGGCAGTCAGCGAACCTACAAGCAGCATACAGTTCCAGTCAATGGCCTTCACCGCATCCTGCACGCTCATGCATTTCGTTCCCACTACCACCAGGGCGCCGACTGTGGCGGCCACATGCATGGGCACTGCGTCAGGGCTTACGGCAATCACAACCAGCACGCAGAGCATGGTCACAGCCGCAATGGCAGCCTTTTTCTTATCCAGCTCCTTTTTCTCCGTCTTGGCAAACTCCGGAATGTATCCTGTATCAGGAAGCAGCTTTGTTCCGACTAACAGAAAATACAGCGTTCCCAGAATGCACACGCCGATTCCAAAAGGGGTAATGCTGAAAAATCCGAACGGCTCGTAGCCCAGCTCGCTCATAACGCTGGCTGCCGAAGCGTTGGAACCTACTCCGACCAGGGTTACGAAGCCGCCGAACTGCGCTCCGAACAGCAGCGCCAGCAGGGCCTTAGACGGTCCGAAGCCAGCAGCGGGACACATAGCTGTCACAAGAGGCGCCATAGCCGTCATAACGCCGATATTGCTGCAGATGGCGCTTAACGCGCAGGAGACAACCAGAGTCGCCAGAATAATGTTTCTCTCGCTTTTTCCTGTTATCTTGATCATCTTCTGGCCGATTACGTCGGTGATTCCCGTGTGGAACAGAGAGGAACCGAGAACCATCATGCCCGCTAACAGGACGATGGTCGTGCTGTTGTAACCCTTGAAAATATCGTCTACAGAGATAATGCCTGTGTAAGCGTAGGCGATGGACGCGCCTATTGCCGTCACAATAATAGGAACCGGCTCCCAGATAAATAAAACAATGGTAACCGCCAGTATCAATAACGCAATTGCCATAGAACTCATAAATTTTTCCCTTCTGTCATAGTATTTTAAGTCATTTTCTTCTTAACATCTGTCTAATCAGGCCAGAAACTCCGGCTGGCCCTGAAAATAGACAATCTTTCCGTCTAATATGGTCATCTCTGGAACGAGAAGCCTGTCTCCGCTTCTTCGATTTCCCTCTGAATCTTTAAAAACCGTCTCCTGCTTTACAGCGCGAAGCGCCGTCAAATCCGCCTCATCTCCTATTTTGATCCTGCCGTCCTCCCGGTTCTTTAATCCAAGGCATCTGGCCGGCGCGCCTGTGACGGAATAAAAAATTTTCGAAAGATCCATTCCCATATTCCAAAATTTAGACATAACAAAAGCCAGATCCTTCATATCAGGAACACCCGCAAAGGTTCTGGCGGTCGCGTCGCTGCTTATAATGTCAGGGTACAGGCCCTGCCTCAGCGCCTGTTCTGCAACAGGGAAGCTGAAATTCATTCTTCCATTTCCCACCTCCAGAAGGACGCCCCGTTTTCTGGCCTCGTAAAATTCCGGGAATACCCGGCCCGTTTCATCCAGAATAGTCATCCCCTTGTTATGGTACAGATGGCTGTAGATATCGCCGGGGCGGAGACGTCTCACAATCTCAGAGGTCTTCTCCAGCGGATCTGTGGTGTGGACGCAGACGGGAAGTCCCAGGCGGTCCCCCAGCTCCAGAGCATGGTCCAGAGGGCCAAGGCCCTCCTTATCCACAATTCCTCTGCTGATTCTGACCTTTATCCCCAGGATTTCCTCAGGATACTGCTTAATCAGCCGTTCTATGTCCTCTTCCTTCACTGCCTTCCGGTTTAACGGCTCATTGATTCCGCTTCCCGGCTGTCCCACTGGGGAAAGGTTAATAAAGCTTTTTATTTTGATGGTCCTCGGGATAATATCATTCCGCCGGAAAGCCTCGTACCCCGCGCTTCCGGCCGTCCCCATATCCACCGCCACGGAAACGCCCGAGGCTAAAAGAAGGTCTGCATTCACGCCGAAGGCGCTTCCCCCGGTAAACAGATACGTGTGGAAATCTATCATACCGGGAAGCAGATATGCTCCTTTTATGTCAACTATATGCTCCGCTTCCATATCCTGGCCGTTTTCGCCCAGAAAGCAGATCCGTCCGTTTTCAATGCCGGCGCAGACCAGATTTTCTGCGCCGGTCTCAGGATCCAGCGTTTTCGCATTTTTAATCAGTAAATCCATGCCTTTATCCCTCAGCTTTTAGCCGTACAGCGGCCAAATCAATGGAATCATCACAATGCAGGCTGCAAGGAACACCAGAGTCAGCCCGATATTGCTCTTAATGTAATCCGAGAACCGGTAGCCGCCGTAAGCGTAAATGAGATTTCCCGGCGGACAGGCGATCGGCGTCAGAATCGACATGGTGGAAGCAATGCACAGCACCATGAAAAGCGCCGACGGCACCACGCCTATGGTCTCCGCGATGGCGATGATAATCGGCATCAGCAGCGTGATCGTCACCACGTTTGACATAAACTGAGTCATCACGCAGGTGAGAATGAAAATCACAATCGTAATGTAGTACACATTGGTGGATCCGCCGATGAGGCGGATCAGCATGTCCGCCATAATCTGCGCTGCTCCTGTGTTTTTAAGGGCCGTAGCTAACGGCGTCATTCCGCCTAACAGAATGGCTGTCTTGATGCTCACCAGGTTATAAGCCTGCTTCTCTGTAAAAATTCCCAGAAGCACATCTGCCACCGCTCCCATGATGGCCACCATGTAGGACGGAATTCCTGTCTGCTCCTCGAAAATCATTCCCACAAAAACAGCTAAAAGCACAGCCACAGACGCAATCTGCTTCCACCTGGGAACGTCCTTTTTCGCTCCTTGTGCGAAAATCTGATCCTCATCGGAAAACTCCCTCCGATCCGGAAGGAATTTATAGCCGATAAAGTACATGTAAATCAGCATAATAATGGTAAGCGGCACTCCGATTTTAGAAATCTCAAAAAATCCGAAAGGCTGTCCCAGCGCTTTAATCTGATCTCCGATCAGCACATTTACAGCCGCATCTCCCACCAGCGTCAGTCTGCCCCCTGCCATAGAACCTAAAAAAGCGGCCATCATAAGCTTTGACCGCGAAAAATCAGTGGAAGCCGTAATTCCCATAATAATAGGGATAAATACCGCTACAGTGCCGGAGTTGCTGAGACCGGCGGACATGATGCTGGCAAGAATTAAAATTGCCATAATCATCTGCCGCTCGGTCTTCGCATACCGGGTCACCACAGCCGCCGCTTTGTCGCATACTCCTGTCTCAAACAGAGCGCTTCCCACGATTACCACACCAATCAGCATAAGAATCGTGGTGCTGGCAAAGCCGCTGACAGCTTCCTGGGGCGTCACAAGGCCAGTGAGAACCAGAGCGCACATCGTCAGCATAACTGTCATATTTACTGGAATTTTCTCCAGAAGGAACGAAATGACAGCTAAAATCAAGATAATAATAGTAAGTGTCGATGGTTCCATCATTTCCCTTGCTCTTCTCTCAATATGTAATTTTCAGTGTCTTCCTATTTCACCATATCTCTCATCGGCGGCACTACGAACTCCGGTTTTCTGCCGGACAGGAAGTCGTTGATTCCCTGGGCGCAGATTAAGGAAGAACGGGAAGAAGCCTCCTTGGTAGCTCCTCCAATATGCGGCGCTGTCACTACGTTGTCCATGTCTAAAAGCGGATTGTCCTTCTCCATCGGCTCTTTCTTCAGCACGTCGAGGGCTGCTCCTGCGATCTGTTTCTCCTTCAGAGCCTTAATCAGAGCTTCCTCATCTACTACTGTTCCGCGGGACGTGTTGATTAAGAATGCCGTCGGCTTCATCAGCTGGAATTCCTTGGCTCCTACGCTGTTCACCGTCTCCGGAGTAGCCGGAACGTGGAGAGATACGTAATCTGCCTTCTCAAATACTTCCTCTCTGCTTCCAGCCAGCTCAATGTAATCCGGAAGATCCTTTGCATACGGATCGAAAGCCAGAACCTTCATGTCGAAGCCAAGAGCCGCCTTCTTTGCAACCAGGCCGCCGATATTTCCTACACCGATCAGACCCAGAGTCTTTCCGTTTAACTCGTGCTTCTCTACATTGAATTTTGCGAAGCGGTAATCGTCTCTGTAGAGCTTCTGAACCAGCTTGAAGTTTCTGGAGCAGTGGAGCATATAGAAAATGGCAAGCTCTGCTACTGACTGGCTGTTTGCCCTTGGAGCGTACAGAACTACGATTCCCTTCTCTCTGGCAGCTTCCAGATCCACGCCGTCAAATCCTGCTCCATGGCGGGCGATTACCTTTAAGCTGTCTGCCGCCTCCAGAATTCTTCTCGTAATCTTGGCTGTGCGGACAATCATACCATCGCAGCCCTTGATATCCCTGATAATATCCTCTTCCTCAAACCCGGAACCGTCTACCAGCTCATAGCCCTTGTCCAGAAGGTACTGTCTTCCTGACTCTAAAATTGGCTGTGGAAGTAAAATCTTAAAACTCATATTCCTAATCCTCCTGCTTCTTTCTATTTCATTTTTTATTTTCTGCCTATTTATACAAGCAACTTTCGTGCCAACCTTTCCAAATAATGCTTTTTTTGATGATTTTTTTCATTTTTATCCGTTTTTCAGGCTTTTTCCCCTCCAATCCGCGCATAATATAAAAGAAGCCCGGGGAAGAAACTCCCTGGACTTCTTTCATTCTCTGCTTTTTTGTTTTATTTGAATGGTTTATTTCATTTTCATTTCATTCTTTTGCTGTTTTTATTTCATTTTTGAAATATTCCATCTCCCTCCATTTCCAGTATCTCTTTACAAACCCACTCTTTTTTTCTATACTTTGATTAACAATATCCTTCATAAATGACAGAAATCATTCATCTTTTTTCTATCATTTATGAAATTCAAATCTATTTCAAGGGGGAAATGACCTATGAAATTATCCAGCGCCGCTCCTGGGGGCCAGGCGGCAGATATCGTTATTTTCGCAGCCTCTGAGACCTTCGCCCAGACTGCCAGGGAACTGATTCTGGAACGCCGTCTGGAGAATCACATTGCAGTCACAGAAGCCACTGGGGAGAGAACCTTAAAGCTTGCTCTCCAGTTTGCGAGGGAGGGAAGCCGCGTCTTCATCAGCAGAGGGCGGAACACAAAGCTGATCGAGCGGCACGTCTCCGTTCCGGTCATCAACGTACCGTACCTCTGCGAGGAAATTTACAGCTCCTTTCTGGCCGCCGGGGCGCCTCCTGAGAGAGTGGCCATGGTAGGCTTCGACCGGGCCTACAATATTATGAAAACCTTCCGCCGCATCTCCGGCCTGGACGTGCAGCTCATCGAACCTCAGTCCCCCGGCACTGTCATCAAAGAGCTGAGAGAAAAGCTTCGGCCTGGTACAGAGGCGTTAATCGGAGGCTTTTCTGTCAAGCGGGCCATCTCCGAGATTCAGGATCTGGGCCTGCGCCACATTCCTCTGACTGTGGAGCCGTCCAATATCTCCCTGGCCATTGACAGCGCGTTAAATATCCTGGCCTCCATGGATCGGAAGGACGAATTCCTTACCACCATTTCCACTACCATCAACAGGATTTCCAATGCTGTGATGAATTTCGACGTAAACGGAAAGCTCCTCTTTTCCAACGCCAGGGCGGATCATATGCCCCAGTCTGTCAAAAAATATCTGTTTACCGGAGAAGCGGCCTTTTATCTGGATCTGGACGGCAGAACGCCTGCCGATTCCCGCACCGCGCCGAAAAAAGAACAGATTCTTCATGTGGGCGACGATACTTATGTGGCCGAATATCTTCCTGTCATCGTCAATAAAAGGCTGAAAAGTATTGTAGTGATTGTTTCCAGCGAAAACAGCATTCAGATGGCTGAAAAACGGCTGCGTCTGAGCCAGAGCAAGAGGGGCTACACAGCTAAAAACCACTTCCACGATATGATCGGAAACAGTCCTGTTTTTCAGGAAACCATACAGCTGGCGAAAAAATACGCCCGTTCCCAGAGCTCTGTGCTGATCACTGGGGAAACCGGCACGGGAAAGGAGCTGTTTGCCCAGAGCATTCACAATGCCAGCTCCCGCTGCAGCGAGCCGTTTGTAGCCATCAACTGCGCGGCCCTTCCTCAGTCTCTCCTGGAGAGCGAACTGTTCGGATATGTGAAGGGTGCCTTCACCGGAGCCAGCAAAGAGGGGAAAATGGGCATTTTCGAGATGGCTCACAGAGGAACCGTATTTCTGGACGAGATTGGGGAAATGGATTTGAACGTACAGGCCAAGCTTCTGCGCGTGCTTCAGGAGCGGGAGGTCTGCCGCCTGGGAGACGATAAAATCATTCCGGTGGATATCAGGATTATCAGCGCCACCAACAAGGATCTGGAGGAGCTGGTTCACCAGAAGCTGTTCCGGGAGGATCTGCTCTACCGCCTGAACGTGCTGGAGCTGCGCCTGCCTCCTCTGCGGGAGAGAACCGGCGATATTCCCCTGCTGATCAAAGCATACAACGGAAAGCAGAACCATCCTGTCACCTTCCTTCCAGAGGCAGTCCGGCTTTTAGAAGCCCAGCCCTACCCCGGAAATATACGGCAGCTTTTCAATCTGCTGGAGCGGACGATTACGCTGTCTGACGGAGATATGATAGAGGCGTCCCAGCTGGCAAACATTCTCCATCTTCCCTTCTCCAGCGCTTCGCCTAACTGCGGTTCGCCCGACTGCGGTTCAAAAGAACCGGCCTTCCCGGATCCCGCTTCAGAGGCCTCCTCTTCCGGCTGCAGCGTTTCCTCCCTTGATTCGGCCATGGATCTCTGCGAAAAAGAACGCATTCTGGAAACACTTCGCAAAAACAGAGGACGCAGAAAGGAGACGGCAGAACAGCTTAACATCAGCCCGGCTACTCTCTGGAGAAAAATGAAAAAGTACGACATTTTTTAGCCTGGCTTTCAAAAAACCAAGGGCAGAATTCCATTTTCCGGATTCTGCCCTTGGTTTTTGTGCATATTGTATATATTTCTACAGTTTTCTTCATATTTTTACAAATTTAGTCACACTTTTTCTCACTCTCCCCCTTTTCACTTTTACTTTTTTATAGTATTATATTTTTTATCGGCCTTTTAACACGGCATTTTGCACAAATTTGGGGAGGTATTACGTATGACAACTATTTTTCTAGGCATGGGACTGCTGCTGCTCACGCTGGCCGGCTTTTCTCTGTTCAGCATGAAAGCTCCGAAAGGCTCTGCAGCCATGTCCGGTCTGGCAAATGCAGCTGTGGCTACCTTTCTGGTAGAGGCAGTTCACAGATACATTTCTGGCGATCTGTTAGGCTCTGCGTTTCTCGGCGAGGTAGGCTCTGTATCCGGAAGCCTGGGCGGAGTCGCTTCCGCTATCCTGATTCCTATCAGCATGGGGGCCAATCCCCTGTTCGCGGTTGTAGCGGGCGTTGCAGTGGGAGGCTACAGTATCCTTCCGGGCTTTGTAGTCGGATATCTGATCGGCTTTATTGCTCCTGTGATTGAAAAGCACCTTCCAGCCGGCCTCGACACCATTCTGGGCGCTCTGCTTCTGGCTCCCATCGCCAGAGGCATTGCCTTTCTCACCGATCCGGTTGTCAACGCGGCTATGGGATATATCGGAAATACGATCACCGCTGCCACCGACCAGTCGCCTGTCCTGATGGGATTTCTCTTAGGCGGAATTATTAAGATGATCTGCACGTCGCCGCTAAGCTCCATGGCGCTCACCGCCATGCTGGGACTGACCGGGCTTCCCATGGGAATCGCAGCTATCGCCTGCTTCGGAGGTTCCTTTACCAACGGAATCATCTTCGCCCGGTTAAAGCTGGGAAAACCAAGCAATATCGCGGCTGTTATGCTGGAGCCCTTAACCCAGGCCCACATCATTACGCGCCACCCCATTCCCATCTACGGATCGAACTTCTTCGGCGGAGGTCTGGCTGGCATCGCAGCGGCTTTGCTCGGCATCGTAAACAACGCGCCTGGAACGGCGTCCCCTATTCCAGGACTGTTAGCTCCGTTTGCCTTTAACCCGCCGGGAAAGGTTCTGCTGGCTCTGGCTCTCGGCGCAGTCGGCGGAACCCTGGCAGGTTTTGCCGGAAGCATTGTGTTTAAGAAGTTTGCACAGGACGAGGCGTAAAAGAGGTAAATGAAGCTTGGAAAAAAAGCAGATTTCCCTGTTCTGAGGAATGGGAGATCTGCTTTTTTCTTTAACAAAGAGAATCTTTCTGCCATATATCTTACCAGAGAGGGAGAAGTTTTCCAGCTTCTTTCTGCTGCCTCCGTAAAATAGAAGAGGGAATGTTTCCAGCGACTTCCAGTGGAGCGCAGAAACATTCCCTCTTCTATATTACATACCTATGACTCAACCGAATCTCTGTAGGTTCTGGTCGATTTAATCTCTCCTGTCTTCCACTGGAATTTGCCCAGGAAGCCGAAGGTTATGGACACAATCGGAACAAGCCAGTTAAATACGGCAAACGGCAGGAAGGAAAGCACCGGCACGCCCAGCGTAGCTCCTGCGAAGGCGCCGTCCACGTTCCACGGCACAATCAGGGAGGTTACGGTTCCGCCGTCCTCCAGACACCGGGACAACGTCTGCGGAAGCATATCCTTCTTCTTGAACTCTCCGATAAAGAGACGTCCGCCCAGGATAATGGACATGTACTGGCTGGCTGTGATGATATTAAAGAGCACACAGCTGACAACCGTGGAGCAGACCAGCGTTCCCACCGATTTGCTGACGAACTTCATTCTCTCCAGACATACCTCCAGGAAGCCCAGATGCTCTAAAATACCGCCGTATACCATGGCGATAATGCCCAGAGAACAGGTGTAGTTCATATTTAACAGTCCGCCTCGTGAGAGAAGGCTGTCAATGTCAGGATTTCCCGTCTCAGATACGAATCCGCCCTCCATGATGCTGAACAGCTCGCCTAAGGAATATCCCTGGACAACCATTGCAATCAGAGCCGCCGTACCGCCGGAGATCAGAAGAATCGGGAAGGCCGGTTTCTTTAAGATGGCCAGAGTGATAACTAAAACCGGAGGAATTAACGTCAACAGGTTCAGATTGAAATTCGACTCAAGAGCAGTTAAAATGCTCTGAATGGTATCGCTCTCCGCAGTGCCGGAAAACTTGAAGCCCAGCACCAAAAAAACGGCTAACGCGATGATAATACTGGGTGTCGTTGTAAAAAACATGGCCTTAATGTGGTCAAATACGTCGCCCTCGGCAACGGCCGGAGCCAGATTCGTGGTATCGGAAAGAGGGGACATTTTATCGCCGAAAGCAGCTCCGGAAACGATAGCTCCGGCTGTCATGGCCGGATTTACGCCCAGTCCCATTCCTACGCCCATCAGAGCCACACCGGCTGTTCCGATGGCAGACCAGGAGGAACCTGTTGCCAGTGAGGTCAGCATACAGGCCAGACAGGCGGTAGCCAAGAACATGGACGGGGAAATAATTTTCAGTCCCCAGTAGATAATCATAGGCACCGTTCCGCTGGCAATCCACGCTCCCATCAGAGCTCCGATGCTGTAGAGAATCATGGCTGTCGGAATCATCAGCTCGCCGCCGCGTATAATGGCCTTCTCAATTTTGCTCCACGGACATTTCTCAATTTTCAGCACAAGCAGCGTTACTCCCAGAGACGCCATCATGGCGACGTGCATCTTCTGGTCAAAGAAGAAAATGGACACTGCCATGAAGACAATCAGGGACACGACGCAGATCACGGCTGCGCCGAAGGACGGTCTGAATTCTGCGCCGGAAGCGCCTGCATCGCTCACGTCCGCCTTAGGTTTTGGGTTAGGCTCGTTTTTCTTACTCATAAACATCCTCCTTAATAAATAGCTTTTATCTTTTTATGATTTCCGGTAGACAGTCCGTCCTCCCAGAATCGTTTCCTCTACAAAAATATCCCGAAGCTTTTTCGGATCACACTGGGTGGGATCCTGGGACAGGATCACGAAATCTGCCAGCTTTCCCGGCTCCAGAGATCCCTTCACGTTCTCCTCAAAGGAAGCGAAGGCTCCGTTTATTGTAAAGCCCCGCAGCATCTGATCTACGGTCAGCTTTTCCTCAGGCATCCAGCCCCCTTCCGGATATCCGTGGTAATCGCAGCGGTTGACTCCCACGAACAGGCTGTCAAAGGGGTTCAGGGAATCTACCGGGCAGTCGGAGCTCATGGTATACGCCACTCCCATATCGCACAGCGTTCTGTAATTATAAGTAGATGGCAGACGCTCTGCTCCCACCCGGCTCTCCGTAATGTGCAGATCGCTGTTTAAGCATACCGGCTCCATGTAGGCGATAATGTTCTGCTCCTTAAACCGCCTGATGAGATCCGGCTGGGTAATCTGCAGATGGAGAATGCCGAAGCGGGCGTTGCGGTCCGGCCTTTCCTCCTGGGCCTTTAAGAAAGCGTCCATGCACATCTCCATGGCTCCGTCTCCAATGGCGTGGCACACAACTCCCATCTTCGCCTGGTGGGCCGTCACAACCAGCTCGTCAAGCTCTTCCTGGGTAAATACGGCGATTCCTCTGGTATCCGGCGCGTCCGCGTAGGGCGCTCTGAGGTAGGCGCTCCGGCCGCCCAAAGATCCGTCTGTCAGAAGCTTTAACGGGCCCGCCTGCACCATAGGCGTGTCATGGCGCTTTGCAATTTCCTCCTTGATAAACTCCTTCAGCCTGTCAATCTGAGGCAGAAGACACTGCTCGCGGATTCTGACGTTCAGCCGCCCCTCCTTCTCCAGCTCCCGGTAAGCCCTCATCACCTTTCTCCAGTCCTTATCAGAAAAGGTCTCGAAATCGTCGGAGTGCATGGTGGTAAGCCCCAGGGAAGAGGCGATGGAAATGGCGTTTACCAGCATCTCCTTAATCTCTTCCACCGACTTTTCCGGTATAATGCTGTAGACCAGGTAGCGGGCTGTCTCCTTCAAAAGTCCGGTCAGGTTTCCATTCTCGTCCCGCTCAATCTCGCCGCCTTCCGGATTTTCGCTGTCCTTCGTAATTCCCGCCAGGGATAAAGCCATGGAGTTGGCCACTACCATGTGCTCGCAGACTCTCGTAAACACAATCGGATGTTCCGTGCTGACAGCGTCCAGATCCGCAATCGTGGGATTTCTCTTCTCCTCGAAAAAGGTCTGGTTCCAGCCTCTTCCAAGCACCCAGGTTCCCGGCGGAATCTGTTTTTCCCGTATGTACTCCCGGCTGGCCTCTACCAGCTCTTTTAACGATTTCATCGGCGCGCAGTCGATCTTTGTAAGGCTGTAGGCATAATTGAGCAGGTGGACATGGCTTTCAATAAAGCCGGGCATCACGGTTTTTCCGCCCAGATCGACGATCTCAGCCTCTGGAAACGCCCGTCTCAGCTCCTCCTCTTCGCCCACCTGAACGATGCGGTCCCCCTCCACTGCCATCGCTCCCGCCCGGCTGCCCTCTGCATCCATGGTGAGAATGACGCCGTTTTGATAGAGTTTCATGTATTATCCTCCATTCTGCAAAATATAGTTTTATAACCCGATGTCTATGAATAAAGCAACTTTTATGCCACACCCTAAAAGGCCTGTATTACTGCCAAATCAGGAAACGATTTCCATTTTTTTCTAACAATATATCAGATTTTCCATTATTATTCTTCAGAATACAGAAAATTTCCGCTTAAATTTTTGCACAATCCCGTAGAAAGCAAAAATATTTGCGGCATCATGGCTTTTATGCTACACTGAACCCAAAGAAATGTCAGGAGAGGGGAAAACTATGATTACAAATGCTCTGGTCCAGGCTAGACAGCTGTACGAGGACACAGACGGGGTGCTGGTCTGCGACAAATACGGCTATGTAGAATATCTGAAATGGTTTCACGAGGGGTTTTTATCGGACGAAGCCATCGGCATGCATGTGACTGAGGTGTACCCGGAGCTGGACAACCAGACCAGCTCTATTATGCGGGTAATTGAAAGCGGGGTTCCCCGCTTTGACGAGCGGCAGGTGATCCACAACTGCAAGGGGGAGCTGTTAGACATCGTATCGTCCACCATTCCGCTCTTAGCCGGAAGCGAGGTCGTGGGGGCTATGACTTCCACCATCTTTTATGACAAATACAGGGCCGGGAAGGGGCTTCCCAAGCGGCGTCAGGGAGAGTTGTATACTCTGGACGACATTATTTCCCAGGATCCCATTATGATCGCCCTGAAGGAGCGGTGCGCCCTGATCGCCAACAATGATTCTCCCGTGCTTCTCTACGGGGAAACGGGAACGGGAAAGGAGCTGTTCGCCCAGTCTCTGCACACCTGCTCCCACCGGGCTAAAAAGCCTTTTATCTCCCAGAACTGCGCGGCGATCCCGGAATCGCTTCTGGAAGGCATCTTCTTCGGCGTGGAAAAAGGCAGCTTCACAGGGGCGGAAAACAGAAAAGGGCTGTTTGAACTGGCGGACGGCGGAACGCTGTTTCTCGATGAGATCAATTCCATGGATATTTCCATGCAGGCCAAGCTTCTGAAGGCCATAGAGGAACAGCAGGTCCGGAGAATCGGAAGCGCGAAAAGCACTCATTTCCACACCAGAATTATCTGCGCTATGAACAAAAGCCCCGCCGAGGTGCTGCGGGCCGGGCTGATGCGCACGGATCTGTTCTATCGAATCTGCGTGGTGAGAATCGACATTCCGCCTCTGCGGGACAGAAAGCCGGATGTGATGATACTCACCGACTATTTTATCAATCATTTCAACCGGACTATGGGAAAATCCATCCGGGGCGTCAGCGCGCTGGTGAAGATGACCTTTCAAAACTATAACTGGAAGGGAAACGTGCGGGAGCTGAAAAATACTCTGGAGTACGCCTTCAATCTCTGTCAGGGCAATATCATCAACATGGGCGATCTGCCCGATATTCTGCAGGAAGATCTGGAACCTCAGATCTTTCCTCAGGAAAATTCCGGCTGTTTCCCAGGGCCGTCCCTGCCGGCAGCTCCAGCGCCAGACGGAAGGTTCAAAAAAGCGGAAAACAGCATAGAAGGAGTCAGCACCGGAGAGGAGAACGCCGGATGCCTGGCCGCACGTACAAAAAAGCTCTCCAAAAACAGGCAAGAGAGGGCTGGAGAGAGGGAGAGCCTTTCCGGTTATTTCTATGATGAACATTTGTCCCTCACTGAAAACACGGCCATCTACGAAAAAGAAGCCATCCGCCGGGCCCTCGAAAGAACTGACAGCATCACGGAAGCCGCCCGGCTGCTCCGGATTTCCCGGCAGACGCTTTCCTATAAAATCGAAAAATACCGCCTGAATTAATGCAAAATTTTTTGCGTTTTTTATGGCATAAAATTTGCTCTATTACACTGGTATCTATTATTACCTGTATCTGTTAAACACCGGCATACGGAAAGACGCGGACCTGTACGCCGGAACTTCAGGAAGGAGGAATTTTTATGCCGCAGACAACCTTAATTCTTAAAAACGCCTGCATTTACACCATGGACGGCCGTGTGGAGGAAGCCGTCGCCATCTCCGGCGATAAAATCGCAAAGGTCGGCTCCAATCAGGAAATGGAAGCATGGCAGGGAGAGCATACCCAGGTTATCGATCTGGGGGGACGCACCGTCGTTCCAGGCTTTAACGACACCCATACCCATCTGGTGGGCTATGGCAATTCCCTGAGATATGTAAATCTGGAAAACTGCCGTTCCCGCGAGGAGATGTGCAGGCGGATCAAACACTTTATTGAAGAAAAGCAGATCCCGGCGGGAGAATGGGTATTCGGCCGGGGATGGAACCAGAACCTGTTTCCAGACGGCGCGTTTCCAACCAAAGAAGATTTGGACAACGTATCCAGCCAGCATCTGATTCTGATTATCCGCACCTGCGGCCATGTGGGAATCGCCAATACCATGGCTCTGGCTGACGCAAAGGTGACGAGGGAAACGTATCTTCCAGGCGGACAGTTTGACAAAGGAGCGGACGGAGAGCCAAACGGCGTGATCCGGGAGGCAGCTCTGGAATGGTTCAAAAAACAGAGAAATCCAGAATCTGCCAGAAAGGAGCTGAAGGAAGCCATTGTCCGTGGCGGAGAGGAAATGCTCCGCTGGGGAGTGACAACGGTGCATACGGAAGATACCTATGATTTAGGCTATCCCGGCAATTTCATGGACATTTATCACGCTTACCAGGAGCTGGCCGCCGAGAAAAAGCTTCCCGTTCGCATTTACCAGAAAATCTCACTTCCTACAGGAAAGGAGATCGATGAATTCCTGGAAGGATGTTCTCTGCGCACTGGAATGGGGCATGATTTCTATCACATCGGCCCCATGAAGCAGTGGGCGGACGGAACCATGGGCGCCCGCACCGCCGGAATGAAGGATCCGTATTCTGACGCGCCCGGCAATACAGGAATCTATTATTATACGGATCAGGAACTGTATGACAACATCAGAAAAGCTCACTGCACCGGTATGCAGGTCTGCATTCACACCATCGGCGACGGAGCCTTAGAGCAGGTATTAAACGCCTATGAGCGTGTTCTGCATGATTTCCCCAGGGAAAACCACCGTCACCGCCTAGTTCATGGGCAGGTAGGAAATCTGGCGCTCTATAAGAAAATTGCAGAATTAGGACTGAATATCAATATCCAGCCCGCTTCCACTTCAACCGATATTCCCATTATGGAAGCGCGCCTGGGCAGCCGGGCGAAATACTGCCATGCATGGCGCACACTGACCGATCTGGGGGTAAATTTAAACGCCAGCTCCGATATTCCGGTAGAAACGCCTAACGTATTCTGTGGAATTTACGCCATTGTCACCAGAAAATGCCTGGAACACCCGGAACTGGCCCCCTGGAACCCCCACGAGAAGGTAACGGTCATGGAGGCGCTTCGTTTCTACACGATCAACGGCGCTTACGCCGCCTTTGAAGAAAATATCAAAGGTTCCATTACAGAGGGAAAACTGGCCGATCTGGTTATTTTAGACCGCGATCCCTGCGCCGTCGATCCGGAGGAGCTGAAGGAGGTGCAGGTAGACGCCACGATTCTGGGCGGCAGGCTTGTGTATCAGAGGGAAGAACTGCGCTAGGAAACACGTTTAAAAGCACCGAAAACAGATGCGCCAGGAAAAATTTTCTTGTTCCACTTGAAGTCACCGAAAACAGATACGCCAGGAAAAATTTTCTTGTTCCACTCAAAGTCACCGAAAACAGATACGCCAGGAAAAATTTTCTTGTTCCACTTTAAAGTCACCGAAAATTTTTCCTGGCGCATAGGGGGATGGATGGTACGGAAGGGGTTTAATGCTGGCTGTAGCAGATATGTAAGCCTCAGCAGTAATTATTAACTGCAATGTGACACTGCTTAAGACAAAACTGCAGGCCGGGTGATAATGGCGGGACTTTCGCAGGGAGGTTCGTGCTGATTTCCTCCACCGGGCGAAATGTTTGAGCCGTAAGGCGAGTTTTCGTTGTAGTTTTCGCCTGCCTATGGTATAATATGAACACTTGACGAGGTCTTTCACGAGTCTAGTGAGAATACATA
>ERZ779870.878-NODE-878-length-25516-cov-4.28027_pt1 | contig 25516 bp, 19 predicted proteins | sample MGYA00511247_ERZ779870 | MGnify/ENA primary metagenome ERZ779870 (study PRJEB29588, sample SAMEA2149068) | human gut metagenome | biome: human gut; feature: human-associated habitat; material: faeces | place: Denmark | collected 2008/2010 ...
AAAACGGTCTGCCTGATTGAGTGGGAGGATACGGTGGCGATCCGCAAGCGCAGCAGCAAGGGATTGCTGGCGTCCCTCTACGAATATGTCAATCTGGACGGAAAAAAGAGTGCGGCGGAGGCAGCGAAAGAACTGGGGATCGCGGAGGCGGATATCAGGGAAACCGAGGATCTGCCGGATGCAGTCCACATTTTTTCCCATGTTGAATGGCATATGTGCGGACGCAGAATCCGCCTGAAACGGGCATCCGGCTATCAGGATAAAACAGTTTTGATGGTGCGCCGGGCGGAGCTGCAGGATCGCTATCCGATCCCCAATGCATTTCGCGTGTATACAAATATATTAATATGAAATACTGTTAGTGTGGGGGAGCAGGAAAAATGGCGATTATGAAAAAAATGCTTTTTATCATCAATCCGAGATCTGGCAAAGAACAGATTCGAAGTCGTCTTCTTGAAATTTTAGATAGTTTTGTAAAGGCGGGCTATGGACCGTCTGTTTATATTACGCAGGGCCCGAAGGATGCGGAGTATCAGGCGGCGCGTGCGAAAACGAAGGAACTGGTCGTGTGCAGCGGCGGGGACGGTACGCTTAACGAGGTGGTATCGGGGCTGATGACGATCACCCCGGAAAAGCGTCCGGAGTTAGGGTATATCCCGTCGGGTTCCACGAATGATTTCGCATCCAGTCTGGGACTTCCGAAAAATATGCGGAAAGCGGCGCAGACAGCTGCACTGGGAAAACCATTTCTGGTGGATGTCGGTGTATTCGGCAAAAACCGGTATTTCGTCTATGTGGCGGCGTTCGGAGCATTTACGGAGGTATCCTATTCGACCCCGCAGGAGACGAAAAATATTTTGGGGCATCAGGCATATATGCTGGAAGCCATCAAACGCCTGACAGGGCTTAAATCCTACCGGATGCGCCTTGCGTGGGAACATCTGGGGGAGCAGAGAGAATTGGAAGAGGAATTTATTCTGGGAATGGTGACCAATACGACCTCGATCGGAGGTTTTAAAGGACTGGTTGGTATGGACGTGGCGCTGGATGACGGGGAGTTTGAGGTGCTTCTGGTCCGGAAACCGCGCACGCCGCTTGACATTGCAAGTATTGCTGCTTATTTGATTCAGAGAGAGGGCGAAAATGAATGCGTATTCAAGTTCCGCACCTCGAAACTGATGGTACAGTCGGAGGAGCTGGTGGACTGGTCGCTGGACGGTGAGTTTGGCGGAAGCCAGACAGAGGTCGTGATTGAAAATAAACCAAGAGAGATTGCGATCAGGGTGCCTGAAGTTACGGTTCGCGGGTAGGCACTTTTGGAACCGAAAGTGCCGTAAGAAAACGTGGTGGCAGCAGAAATTTGCCGTATTTAAATGCGAAGCCACGGCAAATTGCGTTGCTGGGCATGTATGCGTGAACAGTAACTGCCTAAATAGAAATAGATCGAAAAATTTCGAAAATTGTTGAAAAATAGAATTTAATCGTATATAATGTACTTTCGGGATATTGCAGGGAAAGGTGCAGGGAAATAAAAGCACACAAACAATCGAGGGACAATATCACGTTAGATATAAAGAAACTTCTAAGCGAAATAAATCGAAAGGACGTTAATTCGTGGAGAAAGAAAATTTTTTAGGTAAGTTAAGGAAACTGGTAGAGTTAGCAAAGTCTAAGCAGAACGCGCTGGACGTGACAGAGATCAATAACTTTTTTATGGGCGATAATCTGCAGACAGAGCAGATGGAGCAGATTTACAATTATCTGGAGCAGAATAATATTGATGTCATTCCGGAGGTGATCGATGATTCGATCCTCAAGGAAAATGATTCGATGCTCGATGATGATGTGGATGATGAATTCCTCAAGAACGAGGAAGAGGATATCGATCTGGATGCGATCGATCTGTTAGAGGGAATCGGCACGGAAGATCCGGTCCGCATGTACCTGAAAGAGATCGGTACCGTTCCGCTTCTGAGCGCGGAGGAGGAGATCCGCCTTGCAAAGCGCAAAGCAGAGGGTGATGTGAATGCAAAAGAGCGCCTGATTGAGGCAAACCTGCGCCTGGTTGTCAGCATTGCAAAGCGCTATACAGGACGCGGCATGAGCTTTCTGGATCTGGTTCAGGAAGGCAATCTGGGTCTTATTAAGGGCGTTGAGAAGTTTGATTATACAAAGGGTTATAAATTAAGTACATATGCGACCTGGTGGATTCGTCAGTCTGTTACAAGGGCTCTGGCGGATCAGGCGAGAACTATCCGTGTCCCGGTGCATATGGTAGAGACGATCAACAAGATGTCCAAGATGCAGCGTAAGCTGACGCTGGAACTGGGCTATGAGCCGTCGGTGGCAGAGCTGTCCGAGGCGCTTGGCATGTCCGAGGATAAGGTCATGGAGATCATGCAGATCGCACGTGAGCCAGCTTCTCTGGAAACCCCGATCGGTGAGGAAGACGATTCCAATCTGGGTGATTTCGTAGCGGACGGCAACGTGGTAACGCCGGAAGGGAATGTAGAATCTGTTATGCTGCGTGAGCATATCGATGCATTGCTTGGAGACCTGAAGGAGAGAGAGCGTCAGGTTATTATTCTCCGGTTTGGCCTGGAGGACGGACATCCGAGAACCCTGGAAGAGGTTGGAAAAGCATTCAACGTAACGAGAGAGCGTATCCGCCAGATCGAGGCAAAAGCACTTCGTAAATTAAGAAATCCGGTCCGGAGCAAGCGGATTCGCGATTTTCTGTAAGAGTTGTATCATTTTGGTAAAAAGGGAAATTTGTTTGGAATTTCCTGAAAGGTTTAATAAAAAGATAAAGCAGTTTGTACCCGTCCGTGGGTACAGGCTGCTTTTTCAAGTTTTGGAGAATATGAATTATTGTGCATATCTTCATATGACGTCTAAGGATGGAAATGATGTTTGTCAGGAAAGAAGCGTTTCGGATAGAAGTATCGTGTGCTGGAAGGAAAATGCACGGACAGATGGGAACTTATAGAAAGAGGAGAGAAAAATGTCGGAACCAATGAAAAATCCGCCAGCCAGAAAGACACAGACGGCGAAACGGAATTATCAGAAAGAAATGGAAAAAGTGCTGGATGCAGCAGTCCGGGACGGCAGAGTTCCGACTTTATTTCTCCACAGCTGTTGTGCGCCGTGCAGCAGCTACGTGCTGGAATATCTGTCGCAGTATTTTTCGATTACGGTGTTCTACTACAATCCGAATATTTCACCGAAAGAGGAATATGAGGCGCGCACGGAGGAGGTACAGCGGCTGATCCGGGAGCTTCCAGCGGTGCATCCGATCCGGTTTGTAGAAGGAAAATACGACCCGGAATGCTACTATGAGGCAGTCCGGGGGCATGAGAAGGATCCGGAGGGCGGCGAGCGCTGCGGTATTTGTTTTGAGATGCGCCTCCGGGAAGCGGCGAAGCTGGCAGCCGAGGGCGGCTATGACTGGTTCACGACGACCCTCACGATCAGTCCGCTCAAAAATGCCGGGCGCCTCAATACGATCGGGCAGGCGATGGGAGAAGAGTATCATGTGGCATTTCTGCCGTCGGATTTCAAGAAAAAAGAGGGATATAAGCGCTCGATCGAGCTGTCGGCGCAGTATCATCTATACCGGCAGAATTACTGCGGATGCGTGTTCTCGAAGCGGGAGCGTGAAGAGCAGATGCAGAAGGAGAGGCAGGAAACATCGTGATTTGCTGGGCGATATGTTTGGTCGAAGATGAGTTTGTATGGATGATTGCCTGTAGCTGTGAAAGTATGAATCGGCTGTGAGGGGAAAAAAGTGGTACTGTTCACAGGTAGGCACTTTTGGAACCGAAAGTGCCGTAAGAAAACGTGGTGGCAGCAGGAATTTGCCGTATTTAAATGCGAAGCCACGGCAAATTCCGTTACTGGGCACGTATGCGTGAACAGTAACAAAAAAGTTACAAGAAAAGATGGAAACAGAAAGGAAGAAACGCAATGTACCGCTTATGTATATTTGATTTGGATGGAACTCTTTTAAATACGGTTTATGCGCTGACTTATGTGACAAATTTAACATTGGATGCATTCGGACTGCGCCATGTTACACCGGAGGAAACGAAACGGATCGTGGGAAATGGATACCGGATGCAGATGAAGCGCGCGCTGGTGCTGGCGGGGGATGAGAAGCTGGTTCATTATGAAGCGTCGCTTCCGATTTATATGGAGAATTTCTCTAAATACTGCCTGAAAGACGTAGAGCCATATGACGGTATCCGGGAACTGCTGGCGTCGTTAAAAGAGATGGGTGTACATGTGGCTGTCTTTTCGAACAAGCCGCATGAGCAGGCAATTGTGAATATTGAGACATTCTTTGGGAAAGGATGTTTTGATGTGGTGCGCGGCGAGCAGGCGGGAACGCCGAAAAAACCGGCTCCAGACGGGGCGTTCGCCATCTGCCGGGAACTGGGTATAAAACAGGAAGAGTGTCTGTATCTGGGTGATACGAATACAGATATGGAAACTGGGCTGAATGCCGGAATGGACACGGTCGGCGTGCTCTGGGGCTTCCGTGACCGGGAAGAGCTGGAAGGCTGCCACCCGCAGTATATTGTGGCACATCCGTCGGAAGTAGCGGAGATTGTGAAGAAAAAGAATGAGTCACATGGAAGAATGGAGTAGTGTCTGTGTTTGTTCATAGCTGTGAAAAGAGAAACAGTTGTGAAAGAAAATGATATTTGAAATAGTAATTCGAAATGTTTATTGAAAAACATTTACTGAAATAGAAGAAGTTAAGGGTAAAAAAGAAATATGGTAAAACACAAGAATGGATTTAAATGTAAATGGATATCATGGATGCTTGCTTTTTTGATTGTCTTTTCCTGTGTTCTTACAGCGTGTACGCCACGGCGGGGAACTGCATCGGATTCATCGTCGAATCCGTTAAAAGGGGCAGATGCGTCTGGTGATACGCGCTTAAACGTTGTGACGACGCTATTTCCGTATTACGATTTTCTCCGGCAGATTGCCGGGGATTCGATCCGGCTGACGATGGTCGTTCCGGCGGGCATGGACAGCCATTCGTTCGAGCCGACGCCGGCGGACATGATCACGATCCAGAATGCAGATCTGTTAGTCTGCAACGGCGGTACGATGGAACAGTGGCTTTCGCAGGTGCTTGATTCCTTCGGGGAAGGCACCGGACCGAAGCGCGTCGTGACGATGATGGACTGCGTGGATGTAGTGCAGGAGGAGATCGTCGAGGGCATGGAAGATGGAGAGGCGCACGATCATGGACATACGCATGTTCATGCGGATGGAACAGTTCATGCGGGTGATCACGATCATGAGTCGGAAGATCATGCTCACAGCGAAGAAGAACATGAGCCAGAGGACCATGTTTACAGTGAAGAAGAACACGACATAGAAGAGCATATTCACAGCGAGGATGAGCATGATAGGGAAGATGTGGCGGTTCATGATGAAGATCACGCTCAAGAGTATCTGGATGAGGACGATGGTCACGGCGTCGAGATCGAATATGACGAGCACATCTGGACGTCCCCGGTCAATGCGAAAAAGCTGGCCGGCGTGCTGGCGCAGGTGCTGGCACAGGAAGATCCGGCGCACGCGGCTTCCTATGCGGAAAACTGCGCGTCCTATCAGGATAAATTGACGGAATTGGATGCAGAATTCAGAGAAGTTGTCTCCCATGCCAAGCGCCGTCTCGTCGTTTTCGGTGATAAATTTCCACTCCGGTACTTTTTCGATGAGTATGGGCTGGAATACAGGGCGGCATTTTCAGGATGCAGTACGGATACGGAGCCGAGTGCCAAGACCATCGCCTACCTGATCGATAAGGTGCGGGAGGAACAGATACCAGCCGTCTATTACCTGGAGCTTTCCAGCCCGCGCGTGGCGGAGATCATCGGGGAAGAGACGGGCGCGGAACCACTGTTGTTCCACTCCTGCCACAATGTGACGAGACACCAGTTTGATTCGGGTGTTACCTATCTGGAATTGATGGAGCAGAACGTAAAGAATTTGAAAAAGGGATTGTCATAAAAAGAATAGATGATTATGGGAAAAAGTCTTTAGCCATGGTGAATGTTTATGACAATAGAAGAGTAGAGCAGTAGTGAAAGGAATTATAGATGGGATTACTCTTAAAATGTGAGCATGTAGGTTTTGGTTATGAAAACCAGGATGCGGTGCTGGATGTGAACCTGGAGGTAAATGAGGGCGATTACATCTGCATTGTCGGGGAAAATGGTTCGGGAAAAAGTACCCTGATGAAGGGCATTCTGGGACTTTTAAAACCGACTTCGGGCAGGATTGAATATTCGGAAGAATTAAAAAAAGCCGGTATTGGTTACCTGCCGCAGCAGACCGACGCGCAGAAGGACTTTCCAGCGACTGTGTTTGAGGTGGTTATCTCCGGGTGCCTGGGAAAACGCGGCAGCCGCCCGTTTTATTCGATGAAAGAAAAGAAAGAGGCGCGGGCAAATCTGGATCGTCTGGGAATCCGCGATCTGGAAAAAAGCTGTTTCAGAGAGCTTTCCGGCGGTCAGAAACAGCGTGTTCTGATCGCGCGGGCGCTCTGTGCGACGGATAAGCTGCTGATTCTCGATGAGCCGATCACGGGACTCGATCCGTCGGCGATTCTGGACTTTTATCAGCTGATCCGGAAACTGAATCAGGAAGAAAAGGTTGCAATCCTGATGGTTTCCCATGATATGGCAAATATTGTGCATCAGGGAGGAAAAATTTTGCAGATGCGGCAGAAGCCGCTGTTCTGGGGTACGATGAAAGAATATGTGAAGAGTGAGATTGCTCATTCTTTCCTGGGACGGGAAGAGCTGGCAACTCTGGGGCACAGATGTGGAGTGCCGATGCAGAAGGATGGAATCAGGAAGATGCAGAAGCCGGAAATGGGTTCGGAAACTGATTCTGAAACGAAACAGCATTTGAAAGACAGAAATGCGGAGAAGGAGGTGTAGAAGATGGGAATTATATCTGAAATGTTATCATACCCGTTTATGGTGCGGGCGCTGATCGGCGGTCTTTTAGTCTCTCTCTGCGCCTCTCTGCTGGGTGTCAGCCTGGTGCTGAAACGCTACTCAATGATTGGAGACGGTTTATCCCATGTTTCGTTCGGATCCCTTTCGATCGCACTGGCGGCAGGCTGGTCACCTTTAAAGGTTTCGATTCCGGTGGTTGTGCTGGCGGCATTTTTCCTGCTGCGGATCACGGAACATGGAAAAGTAAAGAGTGACGCTGCGATTGCGATGATCTCGGCCAGTGCGCTTGCAATCGGTATTATCGTAACTTCCCTGACAACCGGTATGACGACCGATGTCAGCAGCTATATGTTTGGAAGCATTCTCGCGATGAGCCGGGAAGATGTCCAGTTTGCGGCGGTGCTTTCCATGATGGTGCTTGGATTATATCTTTTTTGCTATAACAAAGTATTTGCGGTTACCTTTGATGAGAGCTTTGCCAAGGCGACCGGCGTCAATGTGTCGCTCTATAACGTGCTGATAGCGGTTCTGACCGCGATCACGATCGTGATTGGAATGCGGATGATGGGCGCGATGCTGATCTCCAGTCTGATTATTTTCCCGGCTCTGACCTCCATGCGGGTGTTCAAGAGCTTCCGGGGGGTGGTCATCGCATCGGGGATTCTGTCGCTGATCTGTTTCTTTGGAGGAATGGTGCTGTCCTACACGTACTCAACACCGGCGGGCGCGAGCGTTGTTGTGGTGGATCTGGCGGCGTTTCTGCTCTTTTCGCTGATACAGAGAGGGATAGCTGCTACTGCCCGCAAATAGGATGTCTTTTTGTAAAACATACACATTCTGTATGCTCATGTTTCTGTTCACGGGTAGGCACTTTTGGAACCGAAAGTGCCGTAAGAAAACGTGGTGGCAGCAGGAATTTGCCGCGATGATTTGCCGGGGAGTGGTTGACAAATAAAATGGCTTGCGGTTATAATAATATTCGGTTGCCGGAATGGGCAGATCGCCAGCAAAAGCTTGCAGAGTTGCTGGTCGGCGATAGAAAACGAAAATTGAATAGCTTGTCTAAGCGTTAAAGAGACTATAGGGTTTGTACTGTTTCTGAGATAAACAGTAAAGTCCGTAGTCTCTTTTTTATTTGATAAGAAATGCTTTGCAGAAGAAACCCAGGTGTTTTTTTGCGAAGAATGTCTCAGAAACGCTCATGAAAAGTGAAAAACAAAAAAGGGAACGGAGATGGAAAAATGGATCAGACCTACATGAAAGAAAAACCAGTTGTCCCGCTGCTGCTTTCGATGGGAATCCCGGTCATCATATCGATGATCGCCGGGGCACTCTACAATATCGTGGACAGCATTTTCGTGGCAATGATCAGTGAGGACGCGATGACGGCGGTTTCGCTTGTCTATCCGATCCAGAACCTCGCGCACGCAGCCGGGGTTGGGTTTGGCGTTGGTATCAATGCGATGGTGGCGAGACGCCTTGGCGAAGGAAAAACACGGATGGCGAACCAGACAGCATCGCAGGGAGTATTTTTAAGTGCCTTACATGGAATGATTTTAACGATTTTAGGAATGGCGGTGATTCCGTATTTCCTGCGGATGTTTACGAGCGATGAGGTAACGATTTCCTACGGACTGACGTATTTTTGCAATGTGTTTCTGTTTTCAACGATCGACACGATGGGAATGGCATATGAAAAGGTCTACCAGTCGGTTGGAAAGATGAAAATATCGATGGCAGCCGTCTTGATTGGATGCGGCGTCAATATCGTGCTGGACCCGATCTTTATCTTTGGCTTAGGCCCCATGCCGGAACTGGGAATCCGCGGTGCGGCGTGGGCGACAGGAATCGGGCAGACGGCGTCGCTGCTGTTTTATTTGATTTTAAACCATGTGAAACCGTTAAATGTGGAGATTTCGCTGCGGGAAATGCGTCCGTCGAAGGAGATCTGCGGCGGTATGTATTCAGTCGGAATCGCGGCAACACTCAATATGGCGCTGACATCCCTGCTTCTGACGGCGCTCAATGCGATTCTGGCACCATTTTCGCAGGTATATATTCTGGTGCTGGGTGTTTACTACAAGCTGCAGGCACTGCTTTATCAGGGAGCCAGCGGCGTGGTGCAGGGAATGCGCCCGCTGATCGGTTACAATTACGGTGCAGGCGAGCAGGAGAGGGTGAAAAAGATCTTCCGCGCGGCCTTCATGATTGTTGGCATTATCATGACAGCGGGAACCCTGCTTGGCGAGCTGGTGCCGGATTTCCTGATGGGGCTGTTTACGCAGACGCCTTCGACGGTGGAGATCGGCAGAACGGCGCTCCGGCTCATCAGCCCGGGCTTTGTCATGTCAACGGTTTCCGTCATTGCTTCCGGCGCGTTTGAGGGACTTGGAATGGGACTTAAATCTCTGAAAATTTCCCTGATGCGCTATGCCGTGATTATCATTCCGATCGCATTTGTGCTCAGCCGGATCATCGGTCCTACCGGTGTCTGGCACGCGTTCTGGCTGGCAGAGCTTATCACGGCAGTGTATGCTGGGGCGAGCTGGAAGCGGACGATTACTGTGTCTTTATAGGGCGTTTTTGGTCTCAAAAAGGCTGCATATATGTGAGGCTAAAAACGTTACTGTTCACACGCGCCCAGTAACGGGATTTTGCCGATGCTTGACTTTACTAGGTATTTGTGTAAAATAATAAGTGGCTGATCGGAACTTCGGCAGATTCGGGCGATGTAAAGCTATACATTGCCGGGATGCCAGGTACCGGGCGGACAATGATTTACAGTCAGTACACATTTGTACAGAAAAGAAGGTAAGTAAAATGACAAAGATTGATATTATTTCCGGTTTCCTGGGTGCAGGAAAGACTACGTTTATTAAACAGCTTTTAAAAGAAGCAATTTCAGGCGAGAAAGTCGTTCTGATTGAAAATGAATTTGGACAGATCGGCATTGACGGCGGTTTTTTAAAAGACGCTGGCATCGAGATCCGTGAGATGAACTCTGGCTGTATCTGCTGCTCTCTGGTCGGCGATTTTGGACGTTCCCTCGAGGAAGTTCTGACCAAATATCAGCCGGATCGTGTTATCATCGAGCCGTCAGGCGTCGGCAAGCTGTCTGATGTTATGAATGCAGTAAAAAATGTAGCTTCTGAGATTGAGGTTATGTTAAACAGTGCGGTTACCGTGGTAGATGTCAACAAATGCCGTATGTATATGAAGAATTTCGGTGAGTTTTTCAACAACCAGATCGAAAATGCAGGCACGATCGTGTTAAGCCGTACCGATGTAGCGGATCCGAAGAAGGTACAGGGCGCGGTTGAGATGCTTCGCCAGCACAATGCAAAGGCAACCATCGTGACCACTCCATGCAGCGAGCTGACCGGCGCACAGCTTCTTGAGATGATCGAGCAGGAAGATGATATGGCAGAGGAGCTGATGAAAGAGGCAAGAGAGCATATGCATGAGCATCATCACCATCATGATCATGACGATGACTGCGATTGCGGCTGCCATGACCACGATCATGAGCATCACCACCATGACGATGACTGCGACTGTGGCTGTCATGATCACGATCATGAGCACCATCATCATGACCATGATGACGAGTGTGGCTGTGGCTGCCATGACCACCACCACGATCACGAAGGACACCATCATGCAGATGATGTATTTACAAGCTGGGGCTTGGAGAATGTCGGCGTGATGAAGAAAGAAGATCTGCAGAAGATTCTGGATGATCTGGCTTATGGTGATAAATACGGCGAGGTTCTGCGTGCGAAAGGCATGGTTCCGAGTGAAGAAAAGGGCGTATGGCTGCATTTTGATATGGTTCCGGAGCAGGCTGAGATCCGTGAGGGAGCACCGGATTTTACCGGAAAGGTGTGCGTGATCGGTGCCGAGCTGGACGAAGAGGGTCTGAAGGCAGCGTTCAACGCGTAAATACAAGGAGAATGAACTATGAATGAAGATAAGATGCCGTTGTTTCTCATCAATGGTTTTCTGGAAGCTGGAAAAACCCAGTTTATTAAATTTACAATGCAGCAGGATTATTTCCAGACCGAAGGAAAAACACTTCTGATTGTCTGCGAAGAGGGCGAGGAAGAGTATGATGAGGAGCTTTTAAAGCAGACTCATACAGCGGTTGTCTATATAGAGGAAGCGGAAAAGCTGACGCCGGAATACCTACAGGATCTGGAGCTTCTTTACAATCCGGAGCGAGTTCTGATGGAATGGAACGGTATGTGGAATCTGGATGCCCTGAAACTTCCGAACGATTGGGATCTGTATCAGCAGATCACGATCATCGATGGTTCCACATTTGATTTATACCTGCAGAACATGAAACCATTGATTGGTGCCATGGTCCGCAACACGGAAATGATTATCATGAACCGTTGCGACGAGATCGAGGATCTGGATGTATACCGCCGTACTTTAAAGGGCATGAACCCGCAGGTTCAGATCGTATTTGAGGACGCAGAGGGCGAAATTGAGGAAGTGACCGAAGCGGATCTTCCATTTGATGTCAATGCCGAAGTGATCGAGATTCCGCCGGAGGCATATGGTATCTGGTATATTGATGCGATGGATAAACCGGATCGTTACCGTGGAAAGACCGTTGAATTTACCGGCATGGTACTGAAAACCCCGGATTTCCCGAAGAACAACTTTGTTCCTGGACGTATGGCGATGACCTGCTGCGAGGCAGATATGACGTTCTTAGGTTTCATGTGCAAGGCAAAAAATGCCCGTCTGCTTGAGACGAAAGACTGGGTCAAAGTACGTGCCCGCGTAGAATATGAGTATATGCCGGAGTATGAGGGCGAAGGTCCGATGCTTTATGCAGATTACGTGGAAAAGGCAGAGCCGATTGAGGAGATTGTGCAATTCTAAGATTTGCAACGGAAAGCTGTGCTTGAAAGAAAAAATGTGCCCCGGAGTGTGGAAGACTCCGGGGTTTTTAAAAAAGAAAGAGAAATCGAACAAATGCTCGATTTCTCTTTCTTTTATTTAAAATTGGATTACAGCTTTATCTTACTCCGTCATCTTCGGCACCGGAGTAGGTCTTGACCGGTCAAATACCTCGTTGACATCAAACAGGTCACTCAAATGGTCGCCGCCGACTCCACTTTCCGGAAGGTCGTAATACATCCGGTAGCCGTCGAGGTTCCGACGTCCCTGTCGCATATAATCGTCGCCGATCTGGACGAAATACTGGGAGGAATCTACGTTACAGAAGTAACGGAATCCCTTGTTGTACAGGTACTGGAAGCGCTCGCTGCTTGTATCATACGGATGCCAGTCCCCAATATCGCTTCCAAACGGGAAGAGGATGATATCACACGGACCGGTCAGCGTTTCGACTTCATTTGCCCATTTATCGGTATCTTCACGGAATTTATCCATTGGGATCGTACCCATGTTGCGGTGTCCCCAGCTGTGGGAGGCAATTTCAAAACCGTCGTCGCGCAGGCACTGGACGACTTTTGCTGCGTTGGCGCGTTCTTCCTCAAAGTTGAAATCCGGGTGTTCCGCTTTGTACTCGTCAGTATTGTAGGCGGAATCGGTGCGGTAGCCCAGGATGCCATTGTAACCGGTAAAAGCAATGCACGCTTTTGCGCCGCGGTAGGAGAAATCCGGGTGCTCTTTGATGAAATCATCCAGTAACGGCACCAGATCATAGGAACCGACGGAAACAGAACCGTCGTCCATCTTCATCTCGTTCGTTGGCTTGCCATCCTCGCCGATAATCATACGGGAGGCAAAGCCATCGCCATCCATGTATTCGTAGTAGCAGACATCATCCTGTGACATGACGAACGGCTTCTTACCTTCCGGAAGCATGATATCGCCCTCCTGAAAATGCCTGGAACCGTCCTCTGCGGTCACCTCATATGCTACATCGTGCAGACGTACCAGAACGAAACCGCGCTCATACATCGACTGGAGAATCTTCATAAATTCATCCTTGGTCGTCATGACCTGATTATAACCCTTTTCGCGGCTGTCGCCGTCAAATGCTTTCGAGGTATCCATAATCAGTGTATGGAAGAATACATGCGTTACCTTGCGCGGATCAGCGCGCACCAGTGTTTCTTTGGTGGCGTTGTATTCGTCGATCGCTGCCGTCACGGACTCGTCAGATGCGTATGTACTGCTGGACAGGAGATTGATTGCTCCGTCATAGTCATAACCGTCTGCCAGAAGCTTTGCCTGAGCGATGACACCCTCGAGGCTGTCATCAGCAGGTGCAGATGCATTATCAAGGGAAATTACTCCATTTTCAGAATCCGTTTCGGTTGACGCTGGAACCGAAGATACATGTGCTGCCGGAGAGCGGCGCACCCAGAGGAACGCGGCAATTCCAAGCAGTACAATCAGAATGCCGATTAAAATTAAATACGGAAGTTTGGAGGAACCGCCGTGCCGTCGCCTGGAACGTCCGCCACGTGCAGAAAATCCAACGTTTCCAAGGGAGGAATTTCTTCTCATCATAGTTTTCACCTTTTGTTTATTCATATTTATCTGTCGTTTTTTGCGTCAGATAGTAATAACAGGCCGAGAAAGTTTGCCACCGACTCGACACAGCAAGAAAGAGAGCGGAAAACGTTTTTATAAGCCTGTCTGTGTTCTTATAGTATACCATAAAAAGGAAAGGTGGTCTATGACAGTTTCTTACAATTCTCTTTGGCATAGGGACGGGCGGATATGCCATATCTTGAGAAGAGAGTATGTGCAGACGGAGGAAGATATGAATGAAAAATGTATCATGCAGGGAGAGGCGTGGTATTTGAAATGGAAGCGTGTGGAAAAATGGTGTTGGTTTGTGAAAAAGAAGCTGTTTCGGGAAAAAGAATGTATGTGTTGGGACGAAGGGGGCAGAGACAGGAGAAGAGAGTATTTAAACAAAAATGCTTGGAGAGGGCTGGCAGCGATTGGTGTAGCGGTTGTGCTTACGATGGGAGAATGTGTGTCAGGCATACAGCTTGGAATTGGTAAATTGGGGGGAAGTGGTATGCTCACATCTTACGCGGAGGAACTGTGGATTCCCGTTTCAGTAACCGCAGAGACAGCGCAGGCAGCAGAAAATGCCGCTGAGCTTCCTGTCCAGGCACCGGAGGCGATCCTTATGGAGGCCTCCACCGGAACTATTTTGTACGAAAAAAATGCGGACGAGGCGCGAAATCCAGCCAGCGTGACGAAGATTATGACGCTGCTTCTGATTTTTGATGCGTTACATTCGGGAAAAATTCATTTGCAAGATGAGGTCACGACCAGCGCGCATGCGAAATCCATGGGGGGATCCCAGGTGTTTTTGGAAGAAGGGGAGGTACAGACGGTCGAAACGCTGATCAAGTGCATCGTCATTGCATCGGGAAATGATGCCAGTGTGGCAATGGCAGAGTATATCGGCGGCAGTGAGGAGGCATTTGTTGCGATGATGAACGAGCGGGCGAAAGGGCTTGGAATGGAGACAGCAAAGTTTGAGGATTGCTGTGGTCTGACGGCGTCTACGACGCACGCGATGTCGGCGCGCGACATTGCCCTCATGTCGCGGGAATTGATCACGAAGTATCCGGAAATTTTTCAGTATTCAACGATCTGGATGGAAAATATAACGCACCGGACCAAGCAGGGAGAGAAAGAATTTGGACTTTCCAATACGAATAAGCTGCTGAAAATGGTGACAAATTTTGAGGTGACGGGACTGAAAACAGGTTCTACATCGCTGGCAAAATATTGCCTGTCCGCAACCGGGCGGAAAGATGGCGTTGATTTGATTGCCGTCATCTTGGCAGCACCGGATTATAAGGCGCGGTTTGCGGATGCGGTCACATTATTAAATTATGGGTTTGCAAATTGTCATCTGTACAAAGATGAAAATCCGGGAGCTGTGCCGGAAACGACGGTGGCAGGCGGCATCCAGGAACAGGTTGCAGGGCGTCTGCGGGGAACCTTTTCTTACCTTTCGATGGGAGGAGAGAATCTGGATGGAATCGAAAAAGAGTGGATGATGGAAGAATCCCGCAAAGCGCCGGTTCGGGAAGGTGATGTGATCGGACATCTGGTCTACCGGCTGGATGGACGGGAATTGGGAAGTGTGGAGATAGAAGCGGCAGAAACGGTGGAGAAAGCGGGACTCTGGGACTATTTTAAGAAGGTAATGGGAGTGTTTGCGGCATAAAAATAAAGAGCTGTCATGTTTGAATAGTGATACACGACAGCTTTTTTCATGGCTAGTTATTCATTCTGCAATCCAGCCGCTTTTTCAGAATACGTGGTCGTTACCAGTTTTTCATAAGGAATCCGCTCCTTGAGTTCACCTGCTTCTTCCAGAATATTTTCCAGAAGCTCAAAGCTGTCCCTGTGGAAAATGGTATCATTTTTCCAGGTGTCCTGCGCTTTGTAGCGTTCAACGATGCGGGCGATTGCCGCGCGGTCTGTTTCCGGAAACTGAGGTTGGATTGTCTCGGCGATTTCATCCGCACTGTGGGAGTTGACGTAAGCTAAGCCCTTCTGGATGGCATTCGTGAACGACTGGATAATTTCCGGATGCCTATTTAGATAGCTCTGCTTTGCACAGTAGGCGGTGTAGGGGACATAACCGGAATCGACGCCGAGCGAGGCGACAACGGTGCCATTTCCTTCGGTTTCAAGGGTGGTGGCGAAGGGCTCGAACTCGACCGTGTAATCCGCATCATTACTCGTAAACGCCGCCGCTGTCAGCCCGAAATTGATACTCTGATCGATTGTCAGGTCATTTTTTGGATCGATGCCATTTTTCTTTAAAATATACTCAAAGACCATTTCCGGCATTCCACCCGCGCGCCCGCCAAGCACCTTTTTGCCTTTCAGATCCTGCCAGGAAAAGTCTGGTTCGGCACTTCGTCCAACGAGAAAGTTTCCGGCACGCTGGGTCAGCTGGGCAAAATTGACAGCATAATCGGCGGAACCTTCCTGGTAGACATAGATACTTGCCTCTGAGCCCATGAATCCGATATCGGCATCCCCGGAGATGAGCGAGGTCATAACCTTGTCGGCACCGGCACCGTTTACGAGTGTCAGAGCGATGCCTTCATCCTTAAAATAGCCCAGCTCGATCGCGGCGTACTGTGGCGCATAAAAAATCGAGTGGGCTACCTCGTTGAGTGTGACCGGTTCAAGCGCCCCGTCCGCCTCCTTCGCCTGTCCACACCCGGTCAGGGTGGTAAGCAGAGTGAGCACAGCCAGGGCAGCTGCAAATTTAGTTCGTTTCATGGTTGCCTCCTGCGGTTCGTTCATACTATTAAGATATGGGGAATACAGGAAGGTGTGAGCGGTCTGCTGATTTTTCTTTCTGTCTCCAGAGAAGTCCAATACAAAGCCCGACAAGCGACGGCAGAATCCATCCGAGGTTCAAATCAAACAGCGGAAGCGTCTGTCTGGCAAATGCGATGACGGGTTCCAGATGTAGGGCAGACTGCATTTCGTCCGGCAGAGCTGCTAAAAAGTCAAAGATGGAAGCTGCCCAGGAACAAATGGTAACGCAGACATAGACTTTTTTGTTATGCTGGAATGCATTTCCAACCAGCGCGAGGAGAATCAGCGTGATGGCTGGCGGGTAAATCAGCATCAAAACAGGAACCGAGTAAGTGATGATAGCGGACAGTCCTATATTTGACACAATGAGTGAAAAAAGGGTAAAAACGACCGCCCATGCACGGTAGGAAAGGGCATGGGGAAACAGTTTCACAAAGGTTTCTGCACAGCTCGTTACAAGCCCGATGGAGGTCTTGAGGCAGGCGAACGTGATCGCGATGGTGAGGATCCAGGTGCTCATCCGTCCAAGGTAGTAGTCTGCAATCTGGGAGAGGGCGATGCCGCCGTTTTCTGAAAGTTCGAATTGTCCCAGTGACTGTACTCCAATCAGGATGGTAAGCACATAGATAAATGCCATCAGAAGTCCAGCCAGCATACCGGAATGCAGAACCTCTTTTGCAATGGTTGAATCTTCCCGCACGCCCATCTGGCGGATAACCGAAATGACCACGATCCCGAATGCGAGTCCGGCAATCGCATCCATGGTTTCATAGCCCTGGGAGAGCGCGGAAAAGAAAGCTCCATTCTGATAAGAGGCATCGGGAACTGCCGCTGAAACCTCGATGCTCGGATGAAGCAGGGCAGTCACAATCAGAACGCCTAGAAACAGAAGAAACAGCGGATTGATGATTTTTCCGATCCAGAGCGTGATGCTGCCTGGACGAATGGAAAATACAAACACCAGCGCAAAGAAGATCAGCGAAAACAAAAGCAGCATAGTCTGTTCGGAAAGCTGTGTTCCTAAAAGGGGTCTGACTCCGGCGGTAAAGGAGGTCGTAGCGCACCGCGGAATAGCGAAAAACGGTCCGATTGTCAGGTAGAGCAGACAGGTAAAGAAATAGCTATATCTGTGTCCGACGCGGCGGGACAGATCCTGAAGTCCCTCCGAATGCGTGCTTCCGATCGCGGCAACACCCAGGATCGGAATGCCGACGGCAGTCAGAATAAATCCAATCGCTGCCGGGAGAAACTGGCGTCCGGCAAGCTGACCGAGATGTACCGGAAAAATCAGATTTCCGGCGCCGAAGAACATACCGAATAATGTTCCGGCAACTAAAAGCCGTTGCTTATGGGAAAGACAGGTCTGCGTCATAGATATTCACTCCTTTTACATGAGAATTGAAAACTTTTTTGTAATCATCATTATAAAGCCTTCCTTGTGGTTTGTGAAAATCTAGTTTATAATAGAAATATGACAAAATGTAATATCATAAAAGGAGGTGCGGCATGGATGCCAAAAAACTGGAAATATTGATGACGGCGGTAGATCTTGGAAGTTTTTCGAAAGCATCCGAGGTAGTTGGCTACACGCAGTCGGGGCTGACCCATCTGGTGGACAGCCTGGAGCGGGAGATTGGATTTCCGTTGATCCGCCGCAGTTACAGCGGCATCGCGCTGACGGAGGCGGGAGAAAACCTGTTGCCGGATATCCGCCAGTTTTTGCAGGCAAATGCCACCCTGGAAAATAAGATTCAGGCGGTGCGGGAACAGCAGGAGGAGTCGATCCGTGTGGCGGCATATGCGAGCATCGCGATGTACTGGATGCCGGGGATTTTTTACCGGGTCCGCCCGAAGGTGGACGTTGATCTCCGCATGGTCGATCATGCGCTGGAACCATTTGAATTATTACAGAGCGGAAAGACGGATGTCATTTTTGCAAGCAGACAGAAAGAACCGAAATGCGAGTGGATTCCGCTGTATCATGAACTTTTGTATGCGATTCTGCCAAAGCAGTATCCCTTAAATGGGCGCAAAGAATTTCCGCTGCGTGAATTTGAAGGAAAAGATTTCCTGATGCCTTATGGGCGGTTTGACATCGATGTACACGCCGCATTTGCAAAAGAGGGAGTCAGGGCAAAGGAGCAGTCCGTCTATGTGGATGACGAGACGGTGATCCGCATGGTGGGAAAAGGACTGGGCATTTCAATGATGTCTGAACTGATGATCCGCGGAAATACGGAAGATGTCTACTGCGTTCCGGTTTCCCCGACCTGCATCCGGGAAATAGGAATGGGTATGAAGCCGGGGACGGAGGAGAATGGGAGCATTGCAAAGCTGAGAGAATGTGTGATGCAGTTTGTGAGCACGTTAAACAAAGGCGGAAACGTCTCTTTGAAATAACCGGAATCACAGACCAAACAGTCCCAGCCTTGCCATTTTCCCAGTATAGAGTATATAATTAAATACAGATAAATATATGGAAGGAATACACCGTGAACATAAATAAAAATCTTTTTGACGCTCTCCCAATCGGCTTTTTCAACTGCCTGGCAAGCGGCAGCAGCAACCGCATTTATTCGGACTGTCTTCTGCTCATTTATCATGAGTATGACCGGGAGATCACCTACCGCATTGCCCGCAGCCGCATCCGGGATGCGCTTGCCATCTATCTTCTGGAAAATCACATTGATTATTTGGACGATGAGATGACAACCGACCGGAATTACAACCAGCTTGCCAATTCCGTGATCCGCAAATTCTGCTCGAAAGAGATCGGATGGCTGGAGGAGGACACGGACGATGCGACGTATGAGAAGCATATCATGATGACGGAGCAGGGCGTCTTTCTGGCAGAATTTCTCCAGAAGATGATGAAGCCGGAGTGGGAAGAATTTTCAAGTTATATTTTCAATATTTATAATATTTTGCAGAATCCCGACCAGTGGGAACCGGATATCTATGTCAATGCGCTGCGCTCGGTCTACCGCAACGCGAAACAGCTCTCCGGTGCGCTCAAGCGCCTGGCGACCTTTATCAAAAAAATCATCGAGCGGATGGTGCGCGAGGAAAGCCTGGAAAGTCTGACCGAGAACGTCCTCGAATACTGTGAGGGCGATTTTATCCGCGAGTACGCGCGTCTGACAAAACAGCAGAATATTCATATGTACCGTTCCTTTATCCGGTCAAAGCTGGAAGCGATGCAGAACCGGCAGGAGCTGTTTGAGGGCCTGGTGGCGGGATGCGCGAAGGAAGAAGAACTGGAACACATTGAGGCGGAGAATAAGGTGCTGGATATGATCCAGACGATTCTGCAGTTTTTCTCAGTCGATTACGACCAGATCATGCGGGATATCAAGCATAAAATTAATATCTATTTACAGATTGCGATTGGACGCGCGAGATTTCTTCAAAACCGGGACAGCGATGTGCGCGGGCATGTCGAGCAGACGATCCGCGTGATTGCGGCGGAGATGAACACACTCGGTTGGAAGGAAGAATTGCCGGAGTCGATGAACGGGTTGTTTTTGCTGGAAAATAATGAGTTTATCGATACCGATTCGATCCGCTATCCGCGACGGGAGCAGATGATCCGCGAGGCAACCTATGCGGAGCTGGAAGAAATGACACAGGAGGACATCGATCGTGCGAGGGAGGCACAGGAGAGGGAGGCAGAGAACCCGTATTCGAAGGATAAGATGAAGAATTATCTGGAGGCGCTTTTAGGAGATCGGACGGAGATATCCAGCGAGGAGGTTCCGATGAAGAGCAAGCGGGATCTTTTAAGCGCGCTCTCGGCGGTTGCATATGGTTCGGAAAATGGGTATGAGATACAGGCGGAGGATGGTTATCTGGAAACGCAGCAGATGCTTCTGCGGCGCTTTAAAATCGAACGCCGGAAGGAGAAATAAAACATGGGATTTGAAGAAATATGGAATGAATATACATCCTCTGAGAAGGACATGTTCCAGAAAAGTGTCAGGCGTCTTCTGAAGCAGACCTTTATCGTGCGCGACCGTGACGAGGACAGCAAAAAAGCGTACTATTTTGTCTCCAAGCGTTCGGAACCATTTTCAGCGTACCTGGGATATATCGGATACGATATTGTAATTGACCGGGAAAATGGTGTGATTATGCTGCAGAACTGCCGGGATCTCGGCGAGAATGGAAAACTGCAGATCAACCATGTGACACTCAAAAAGATGGAGAGTGTGGTTTTATGCTGCCTCTGGACTCTCTATGCGGACCGGGTGCGTTCTGGAAGTCTTTCGAAAAATATTGAGATTTCGGTGACCGATCTGCGCTATGAGATGGAAAAATACGGCATTCGGGATCAGATTGACAAGAGCAGTTTTGCATCGATTCTGACGCTGTTTACCAAATATCAGCTTCTGCAGGTGATTGGAAAGCTCGGCGAGGAGGACTGCCGGATCTGTCTTTATCCGTCGATGCAGTTTGTGCTGGAACCACAGGAGTTTGGCAAATTTGTGGAAAATGTCAACCGGCGGATGCAGGAAAAGTGGAGCCGTGAGGACGAATGGGAAACGGAGCTGACAAAAGAGGAGGAAGACGGCGATGAAGAATCAGACGATCATGAATAGGAAATCGGCGAAAAAACTTTTGATGGTCCAGTGGTCGCGTTTCCAGAATGTCTGTATCGAGCTGGAAGGTTCGACCCTGGTGACCGGTGTCAACGGAAGCGGAAAATCGACGGTGCTTGATGCGATGACCTATCTCCTGACGGGCAACACGCAGTTTAACAAGGCGGCGAAGGACCGAGACCGGACGGTGCTTGGCTATGTGCGCGGCGACACGCGCAGTAATGGTGAGGCGCGTTATTTGAGAAATGGCAGCGTTGTCAGCTATATTGCGATGGAATTTTCCGATCCGACGCTGGGAGTGCCGCTCACGGTCGGAGTATGCATTGAGTCTCCAAGTGAGTCTGGAAAGCCGGTCAGCAGCTGGTTTATCTGTCCAGGGGCGGCGATTGACGATATCGATTTTACACGGATTGAGGGAAATGCACTCCGCATCACGCCGAAAAATGAGCTGACAGTGAATGGCGAGGCGATGAAGCTTTCCTCTTTTATGGGACGGGACCGCGGCACGGAGGCGGTACTCCGGGCGCTGGGACTCCGCGTGGACGCAGCCAAATACCGGACAAAGCTTCTGAAAATGATGGCATTTAACCCGGAAAATAATATCGACCAGTTTATTCAGGACTGTGTCCTGGAACCGGGAAAAGTCCAGTCGCTGGAGGAACTGCGCGAGCAGAAGCGCCAGTTTGAGCGCCTGCGGGAACTCTATGAGAGTCTCAGACAGGGCAAAATCCAGCTCGAAGAGGTGCTTCGCCAGAGTGACGAATACGAGAAGAAAAAGCGGGTACTCCGCATCCGGGAGCTGATGCTTTCGTACCAGGCACTCCGGGAGAAGGAAGAGGAAGAAAAGCAGACGAAAAACCGTTATCAGGCTTTAAAAGACCAGTACGGGCGCCTGACCGAGCGGGCGGGAGAGCTCATCCGGCAGCAGGAAGCCGCACAGGAACGCCTGCGAATTGCAGAAAATAACGATATGGTCAAGGGAATGCAGGAAAGCCTGGATTCCCTGAAACGCCAGATCGAGGAAGCGGATCGTGAGAAAAAGAACTGGGAGGACAAGCTGGCGCAGATTTTGAAATTGAAGAAGAAGATAAGCGCGCTTATCAAGCTTCTGGAAGCAGATCTTCCGTCCTTATCCTCGGAAAACACCTATCTGGAGACACTGGAACAGGCGGATGGGGAGACGGCGAAGAAGCGGGAGGCGTTTGACGCATTCCGCGAGAAGGTGCACCGTCAGGATGCCATCTATGAGGAAAATAAGATCCACCTGCAGGATCAGTGTAAAGAGCGCGAAAAAGAGATAGGGGCGCTGCAGGAGAAGATCCGCCGTCTGGAATCGAATATCCTTGTGTTCCCGGCGGAGGTGGAAAATGCCCGGAATAAGATTCAGAGAGGGTTAGAAAAACAGGGTATCCAGACCGAGGTCCACATTTTTGCCGAATTGGTCCAGGAGGTGACCGCTCCGGAGTGGAGAAAGGCGGTTGAGACATTTCTGGGAAGAAAGCGTTTCTATATCATCGTGGACGGCGCGCACTGCCATAAGGCGATGCAGATTTTACAGAAAGAGCGGATCTATGATGGAAATGTCGTGATCACGGATAAGCTTCCGGAAACAGAGGCGGTGGAAGGTTCCGCGGCGGAGATTCTGCGGATCCCGAACGTCTATGCGAGACGTTACGCCAATTATCTGTTAAACGGCATTCATCTCTGTGAAAATCTGGAAGAGCTGCATGAATACCCGAAGGGCGGACTCATGCGGGATGGCATGCTGGCGAAGAGCTATGCGGTTGCGATGATGGATATGAGACGGACCGAGCTGTGTCTCGGCGCAGACGCGATCCGCTGCCAGCTGGAACAGTCCAGAAAAGAACTGGAAGAATTACAGGTGGTTCAGCGGGCCGATAAAGAGGCACTTTCACAGGTTATCAAATACCGTGATGCGATCAAGGAGATCGACTGGGACGGCGGACACTACGATTTCGGCGCGGCATATGGGCTGAAGGACTGCAAAAAGCGCAGGGACAGCCTGGTAAAGGACCGCGAGGAGATCGAGGCAAATCCGGACTTTACCGCAGTCCTGAAAGAACTGGAGACGGCGGGACGGCTGGCACGCGAGGCAAATGAGAGTGTGAACCAGAACCAGAGTGAGCTTGGCGGCTGTAAGAATGATTTAAAGGGCTGCGAAGGAACACTGAGCCGTATCAGCACGGAGATCTATTTATGCCAGAAGGCATATGAGGAAAAATGCCTTGTCAACATGGAACTCAAAGAGGCGATGCTGGAGGAATATAACCGCGAAAGCGAGAAGCGCGGCACGATCCGCGTGACGACACAGCTTTCCATCGACAAGAGCAAAAATATGCTGGCAGAGCGGGAGCGCCAGCTGGAGGACGCACAGCTGGCGTATTGCCGCCTGGCGGGAATCGACGTCGGAAAGCGCGGCATTGGTTACATCCCGTGGTACCGGGAAGAATACCGGAACCTGGCGCACGTCAAGGTGGAGGAAGCCCAGCAGAAGCTGCAGGAGCAGGCAGGACGGCTGGAGAGCGCGTTTATGAACGATTTCGTGGCGGAGATTGACGAGAATGTCCGCGAGGCAAAACGTGAGATGGACGCGATCAACCGTGAACTGCGCCATATGCCGTTTGGCAACGATACCTACAAGTTTGTGATGAAAGAAAAGCCAGACCGCGCTCTCTTCTTCCGCATCTGCAGGCGTCTGGAAAAATATATGAGTTCCCCGCAGGTCTATATGAATTCGGCGCGCGACGACGAGGAGATGGAGAATGATATTCAGGAGTTTATGAGTATCATTCTGGCGGAAGAAGATGAGTGGGAATACACGGATTACAGGAGATATTTTTCTTACGATATGGAGATCAGCAGCCGTCAGGGGCAGACCGAGATCACGGCAGAGTTATCGAAAAAACAGGGTTCCGCCAGCAACGGAGAGAAGCAGACCCCGTATTTTATCATTCTGGCGGCGAGTCTTTTGCAGTGCTATCCGGCAAACACCTGCTGCGCCCGTCTGGCATTCATCGACGAGGCATTCTCGGCGCTGTCGAGAGAGCGGATCGAGCAGATGGTCCGTTATTTCGAAGAGAATCACTTCCAGGTATTCTATGCAGCCCCGCCGGAGAAGATCAACAGTATCGGTCAGTTCATCGATTCAACCGTCAGCCTCATCGTGACAGGACGGTATACGAATGCGGTAGAAGGATTGGTGAAGCAGGCATAGGGAAAGAGGAGAAAAAATGGCGGATCGGAAAGAGTGGAAAGAACAGCTTTTAAGTAAATTGCTGGATCAATACGAAAAAAGCGTCACCTATGTCGGTGAAAATAAGGTAAAACAAGTGTTTTCGGTCAAACCATCCGATATTTTCAAGGGCTACAACAAAGATTTTCTCCCGCCGGAACAGCTTTTCCAGGAAAAAGAATTTGAACGACTGATCCGTCAGATGGAATCGGAGGGACTTATTCATGTGGTTCCTCCGAATACTGGTATTCTCCGTCAGATCTGTGCTGTCCCGGAACGTTGGGAAGATTACTATGCCTGCCTGAACCGGACAGAAAAGAATATTCTAAAAAAACGGCTGGAAGAGGTTTATCATCGCTTCTGCCAATGCGATTTATTGGAGGCATATGGAAAAGAAAAGCTTCAGACACTGAAAAACAGCCGTGCGAGAAAGCTGGATGAAAAGAAGGTAGAAAAAGAGATAACCGAGGCAGAAGCTATCTGGAATCTGGTGCAATTTTTAAAAGAAAATCAGGAAAAGCAGAGAACTACGCTGGAGCGGGAAATGTCAGAGGCAGTTCTGCATGACAGTAAACAGTGGGAAAAGATATACCGGAAAAAGGTGTGTGGAATTTTGGAGCACACGGGGCGGTATGATGAACCGCTTGCGGAGCTGGAAGAAGAACGGGAGCGGCAAACGGCGCTTCTGGAGGAATTTTACATTTATTCCAATCCGGCGTATATCTATCTGAAAGGGGATGCGCGGATCTGCCTTGAAGACGGACGCGAACTTCGGATTTATCACGATCTGCCGATGTCGATCCCTTTTGAGACATTCCAGAAGGCAAAAAGCATCCAGATCCGGGATGCGGCGCTGATGACGGTGGAAAATCTGACCTCGTTTCACCGGCTGGAGCGGGAACATATATTTTATCTGTTTCTGAGCGGCTACCATACCCGCACGAAACAGGCGCTATTGCAGCGGATCGCCAGAGAAAATCCGGGACTTTCCTGGCATCATTTTGGCGATCTCGATCCAGACGGTCTGGCGATCGCGGGGCATCTGATCCGAAAGACGGGACTGCCGTTTCAGCTGTGCGCGATGGGTGTGCAGGAATTGCAGCGGTTTCAGACATATGCGAAGCCATTGGAAGCACCCGATCGGGCGAAGGCGGAAGCAATGATAAAACAGGGCAGCAGCTATGCGGGAATATTGCGGTATATGCTGGAGCACAACTGTAAATTGGAGCAGGAGATTATAAGCTGGCAGGAGACGAGATTGGAGAGTTTTCTGTAAAAAGAATCTTTTCGGTTCAATCCGGATTTTTATCTCAGTCGAGAAGACTCCCACCTCTTCAGGTGGTGAGTAATAGCAAATTTGTCTCAGTGGGAGT
>ERZ779870.880-NODE-880-length-25477-cov-6.00126_pt1 | contig 25477 bp, 20 predicted proteins | sample MGYA00511247_ERZ779870 | MGnify/ENA primary metagenome ERZ779870 (study PRJEB29588, sample SAMEA2149068) | human gut metagenome | biome: human gut; feature: human-associated habitat; material: faeces | place: Denmark | collected 2008/2010 ...
AATGTATAATTCTTTTTTACCATACATTGCAATCTTTTGGAATACTATGTTCTAACTAAATGGCATTGAAAGCGGGCTTCGTAACTCCGAGCGCCTTTCCCCCTCGCAAACTTGCCCACGCCAAAGTGTCCCCCAGAAAGGGAAACCTGCCCACGCCAAAGTGTCCCCCCTGGAAAGGAAACGCCCTCCGCCAGGAGCGTCCGTCAGACGCCCGACATTGTACAATATCTGGTACAATTTTCTCATTATTTTTATCAATAATACAATTACATGTATATTATAAAGAACATACTTCCAAGCTGTTGACTTTAAATCCGGAATCTGTTATCTTATGGTCGTCATGAGAAATGTTATATATTACTAACTGCGCGGGCAGTGAACGAAATATTGAGACAACAGGAAAGGATGTGTAACAAATTGGCAAAAGTTGATTTTGAACAGTGGAATGGTTTTAAGGGTGATCGTTGGAAAGAGAAGATCGATGTTCGTAATTTCATCAGTATGAACTATACACCATATGATGGAGATGCTTCCTTCCTGGAAGCACCAACAGAGGCAACAGATAAACTCTGGGGCAAGCTTCAGGAGCTTCAGAAAGAAGAGCGTGCTAAAGGCGGCGTTCTTGATATGGAGACAGAGGTAGTAACAGGAATTACAGCATACGGTCCTGGATATATCGATGAGGAGCTCAAAGACCTGGAGCAGGTTGTTGGTCTTCAGACAGACAAACCTTTGAAACGTGCTTTCATGCCATACGGCGGAATCAAAATGGCAGAGCAGGCATGTGAGACTTACGGATACCATGTAAGCGACAAGATCAAAGATGTTTTCAACAACTATGAGTTCAAAACACACAACCAGGGTGTATTCGATATCTACACACCGGAGATGAAGAGAGCACGTCACAACAAGATCCTTACAGGACTTCCGGATACTTACGGACGTGGACGTATCGTAGGTGATTACAGACGAGTTGCTCTTTACGGAATTGATTATCTGATCGCAGGTAAAGAGAAAGACTTCGCAGCATGCGACCGTCAGGGTATGAGACGTTATGACTTCCAGCTTCGTGAGGAGATCGCAGATCAGATCCGTGCTCTGAAGAAGATGAAAGAAATGGCTCAGATCTATGGCTTTGATATTTCCCAGCCGGCTAAGAATGCAAAGGAAGCATTCCAGTGGCTGTACTTTGGATATCTTGCAGCGATCAAAACTCAGAACGGAGCTGCAATGAGTGTTGGACGTATCTCTACATTCCTTGATATCTATATTGAGAGAGACCTTGAGAACGGAACTCTTACAGAGAAAGAGGCACAGGAGCTTGTTGACCATATCGTAATGAAATTCCGTATGGTTAAATTCGCTCGTATCCCGTCTTACAACCAGCTCTTCTCCGGTGACCCGGTATGGGCAACTCTGGAAGTAGCAGGTATGGGACAGGACGGACGTTCCATGGTAACAAAGAACGACTATCGTTTCCTTCATACACTTGAGGATATGGGACCGGCTCCGGAGCCGAACCTTACAGTTCTCTACTCTTCAAGACTGCCTGAGAACTTCAAGAAATATGCAGCAGACATCTCTGTTACAACAAGTTCCATCCAGTATGAGAACGATGATGTTATGCGTCCGGTATGGGGCGATGACTATAGCATCTGCTGCTGTGTATCTGCTACAGAGACAGGTAAAGAGATGCAGTTCTTCGGTGCTCGTGCAAACCTTGCAAAATGCCTTCTTTACGCGATCAACGGTGGTGTTGATGAGAAGACAAAACAGCAGGTAGGACCGCAGTATCAGCCGATCACTTCCGAGTACCTTGATTATGACGAAGTAATCGCAAAATATGATCAGATGATGGACTGGCTTGCACATCTGTATGTTGGAACACTGAACATGATCCACTACATGCATGATAAATACTACTATGAGGCAGCTGAGATGGCACTTATCGATACAAAGGTTGACCGTTCCTTCGCAACAGGTATCGCCGGATTCTCACACGTAGTAGATTCCCTTTCCGCTATCAAATATGCAAAAGTAAAAGCAATCCGTGACGAGGACGGAATCACAACAGACTTCCAGGTTGAGGGTGACTTCCCACGTTATGGTAACGATGATGACAGAGCAGACGAGATCGCAACAACTCTGCTTTCCACATTCCTTGAGAAGCTGAAACACATCCATACCTATCGTGATTCCAAGCCAACCACATCCATCCTTACCATCACATCCAACGTTGTTTATGGTAAAGCTACAGGATCTCTTCCGGACGGAAGAAAAGCCGGCGAGCCTCTGGCACCGGGAGCAAACCCGTCTTACGGCGCAGAGCAGAACGGACTTCTTGCTTCCCTGAACTCTGTTGCAAAGCTTGACTATGAGGATGCCCTTGACGGAATCTCCAATACTCAGACGATCAACCCGGATGCACTTGGCCATTCTGAGGAAGAGCGTACAGAGAATCTTGTAAATGTACTTGACGGATACTTTGACCGTGGTGCACATCACCTCAATGTAAACGTATTCGGTAAAGAGAAACTTATCGATGCTATGGAGCATCCGGAAAAAGAGGAGTATGCAAACTTCACGATCCGTGTTTCCGGATACGCTGTTAAGTTCATCGACCTTACAAGAGAGCAGCAGCTTGACGTTATCGCAAGAACCTGCCACGAAAGGATGTAATAAAAAATATGGACGACCAGAAAAAAATCACTGGCTACGTCCACTCACTGGAGAGCTTCGGCTCTGTTGACGGACCAGGAGTCCGGTATGTGATCTTTTTGAGCGGCTGCGCCATGCGCTGTCAGTTCTGCCACAATCCGGACACCTGGCAAATGAAAACAGGGACGGAGTACACAGCAGATGAGCTGCTTGAAAAAGCCTGTCGATACCGCTCTTACTGGGGAAGTAAGGGCGGTATTACTGTGAGTGGAGGCGAGCCACTGTTACAGATCGATTTCCTCACTGAGCTGTTCAGAAAAGCAAAAAAACTTGGGATCCACACAACACTTGATACCAGCGGCAACCCTTACACAGAAGAGGGTCCGTGGTATGAAAAATGGGAAGAGCTGATGAAGTACACAGATCTTGTCATGCTGGATATCAAGCACATTGATGAGGAACAGCATAAGATCCTCACAGGATGTACCAATAAAAATATCCTTGCCATGGCCCGGAAGCTTTCCGATATGGGCGTATCCATGTGGATCCGTCACGTACTGGTTCCGGAACGCAATGACCGGGATGACTATCTCCACCGGCTGGCTGACTTTATTGCAACACTGAAGACAGTTGAGAGAGTGGAGGTTCTTCCATATCACACACTCGGAACCTTTAAATGGGAAAATCTGCATATTGATTATCCGCTGAAGGGAATCAATCCGCCAACAAAAGAACGCATCGAAAATGCGGAAAAAATCCTGGGAGCAGGTACACAGTAATAAAAAAACCATATCTTATGTCGAAAAACAGACATAGATATGGTTTTTTTGATGTTCACACCAGTTCTTTGTTTTTGATCAGCATTTCTTTGATGATATCCTGTGTATAGGAACCTAAGCGGCGCTGAGTATCCCGGTCAAGCTCTGAAGGAATGATAGGCTTGCCATATTCGATCACTACGTGTGTAGGTGTCATCTTCGGGAAATTGGCCTCCCAGATATTGGCAGAGTTGCTGATCGCAATAGGAATGATCGGGCTTTTGGCTCTGGCTGCGATCTTGAAGCTGCCGTCATGGAAAGGCAGCATTTCTGTTTCATCAGCATTCTTATTTCTGGTTCCTTCCGGGAAGATACATACGGAAATGCCGGATTTCACATAGTCTGCGGCCTGAAGGATCGTTTTCAGACCCTGCTTGATATCCTCTCTGTCGAGAAAGAGACAGTAGAGATTGCGCATCCAGTTGGAAAGCAGCGGATAATGCTCCATTTCCTTCTTGGCAACATAGCCGGTGCGGATCGGACAGCGGCTGTAGGTGAGCAGGATGTCGAAATAGCTCCGGTGGTTTGCTACATAGAGAACAGCCTGATCCTTTGGAACGTTTTCTTCGCCGATGACGGTGACTTTGGCGCCTGTGATCCACAGGATGAATTTGAATATGGCCTGTACCATGCGCAGAGAGCTGATATCCTTAGTCATGGGAGAAAATTTCCCGATGATCCATTCTACAAGGAGAACCGGAATGGTCAGCACCAGATAGGCGATCACCACGATACAGACAAGTATGAATCGAATCATGTCTTTTGTCCTTTCTGTTATAGATACTTGCGGAGAGTTCCGCAGTAAGATGGTATTTTTATATTATACGAAGAAAATCCGATAGTTGCAATAAATCTTTCCCTGCTCACATAGAATAAATACTGAATAATGGTTACTGTTTACTGGTGATCTTCCGCAAAGCGTGTTACTGAGAACGGAGTGAACAGTAACGAATCATGCAGGTGGCTTATATTATGAAAAAAGCAGTATTTCTGCGGATCGTGCTGACAGCTGCCGTGCTGGCACTGCTGCTTTCCGGGTGTCGATTTGTCCGGGTGGAGGAAGAAGAACGAAAACCAGTAGATTACATCGTTGTGGAACGCCGGGATATCCCGGAGGAGCTTTCTAGGCTTATGGAAGAAAAAAAGGAAAAGGAATTTCAGCTGAGTTATGAAACCGGAGAGGATCTTTACCTGGCCAAAGGGTACGGGCGGCAGATGAGTGGCGGATACAGCATCCAGGTAGAGGAGCTTGGAGAATCCTCGAATGGGATATTTTTTGTTACAAAACTTCTTGGACCGGAGGATCTTAAGGAGGCAGGAGTTCCGTCCTATCCCTGCATTGTGATAAAAACCCGGAAACAGGAAAAGCCGGTAACGTTCCGGGAAAGCAGCAGTCCGGTGAAAAAAGAGTCGGAGAAAGGGGAATAGACTGTGGAATTAAAAAAAGAAAGCATGCAGATATTAAAGGAAAAAAGCAGGGCAAAAAGTCAGATCACTTTTGATGAGGATTTTAATGTGCCGGATGCAAAACCGGATGCAGGAAGACTGATCCAGAATAAGGGCAGGATCATTATGGATGATGTCCGTCTTACTGACGGGAAAGGTATTCTTACGGGAAATCTGCAGGTAGATATCCTTTATGTGGGGGAAGAAAGAGGAATCGTCAGCAGTCTTACTGCAAAACTTCCATTTGAGGAAACCTTGAACCTGAAGAATATCATAAACGGGGATAAAATGTGTCTGAAGTGGGAAATTGAAGATCTTACGATCCGCCTGATACATTCCAGAAAGCTCAATATCAAAGCTTTGGTAACTTTTTGTGCGACTGTGGATGAAACGGAACAGATCCGCCTGCCGGTGGCGCTGGATGCAGAAGAGGTATCCGTCAGAAAAAAAACAGTCCGTTTTCTTGGACTTACCGTACATAAAAAAGATACACTCCGGATCAAGGATGAGTATACCATTGCCTCCAATCGTCCGGATATCGCCAGCCTGATCTGGTATACTATGGATGTACGGGGGCTGGATCTGAAGCCGGAGGAAAATGTGGTAAAGGCAAGAGGAGAGCTGTCCGTTTTTGTGCTGTACGGAGCTGAAGATACAGAAGCCCCGGTGCAGTGGCTGGAATATTCGCTGCCTTTTTCCGGAGAAGTGGAATGTCCGGACTGCACGGAGGAACTGATCCCGCTGATCGAAGCTTCGGTGATGCATCAGAGTCTGGAGGCCAAACCGGATGTCGATGGGGAAGAACGGATCCTTGTTTCGGATGTTGTGCTGGAGCTGGATATGAAATTTTTCAGGGAAGAGGAATATGATCTCATTACCGATGTGTATACACCGATCCGTGAATGTGTTCCGGAAGGAAAGAATGAGGTACTGGAACGGCTTCTGGTACGTAATTTTTCTAGATGCAGGATCAGTGACAGGATCCAGGTAAAGGAGACTCAGGGAAAAGTCCTCCAGCTGTGTCACAGTCAGGGAAAAGTGAAGATCGATAAGACCAGGATCGTAGAGAACGGTGTGCAGGCAGATGGCGTGGTCATGCTGAAGATCCTGTACATTATTGGAAATGATGATATGCCGTTTTATTCCATGGAGGCAATGATACCGTTTTCCCATATGGTGGAAGCAAGAGGGATCCGACAGGACAGCTGTTATCAGTTAAAAGCAAAGCTGGAGCAGCTTTCCGCAGCCATGGCAGATGGAAATGAGATCGAAATCCGGGTAACTGTAGGACTGGAGCTTCTGGCAGTTGCCAGAGAACCGGTATTTATCATTGAGAAAGTAGAGGAAAAACCACTGGATATGAAAAAACTTCAGGCTATGCCGGGAATCCTGGTTTATATGGTAAAACCGGGAGATGAATTGTGGGATATCGCAAGGAAATATCACACATCTATCCAGGAGATCCGGACGATCAATGCTCTCAAGGAAAATCAGGAACCCTCTCCGGGAACTCCGCTTCTTGTTGTGAAAAAAGTGGAAGGTCAGATCAAATAAAAAGTGGAATATTTTGCTGTTGAAAAGAATGTAAAAATCATATAAAATACATGTATAAATACTGTATACAAAGTACAAATGGAGGGGCTTATGCGTTTAAAAGCAATGGCAAAGATCAATCTCGGACTTGATGTTCTGGGAAAGAGAGAGGACGGTTATCATGAGGTACGCATGATCATGCAGACCATCCGTATGTATGATATCCTGGATATCAGAAAGACCAGACGGCCGGGGATCGTACTGACGACCAATCTTCCGTTTATTCCTACAGATCAGAGAAATCTTGTATATAAGGCAGCACAGATGCTGATGGAGGAGTTCGATGTTGAAGAGGGACTTTCCATCAAGCTTCGTAAATTTATCCCGGTGGCAGCAGGCATGGCAGGAGGCAGCTCCGATGCAGCGGCCGCATTTGTGGGTGTGAACCGGATGTTCCATTTAGGGCTTACCGAAGAACAGCTGATGGAACGTGCAGTAAAGGTCGGAGCAGATGTTCCGTATTGTATCATGCGGGGAACAGCTCTTGCGGAGGGAATCGGAGAGAAGCTGACCAGACTTCCGGAAGTTCCGAAATGTTATGTTCTGATAGGAAAACCGGGAATCAATGTTTCCACAAAAACAGCCTATGAGAATCTGAATCTGGAAGGGATCGGAAAACATCCGGACATCGATGGACTCATCGGAGCTATCAGAAATAATGATCTGTATGCCATGGCATCCAGAATGGAGAATGTATTTGAACCGGGGATCATCCGACAGTATCCTGTGATCGGCAATATCAAGAACCTTATGGAAGAAAAAGGTGCGCTGAAAGCCGTGATGAGCGGAAGCGGTCCTACTGTGTTTGGAATCTTTGATAACAGGGATAAGATGGCCGCGGCAGCCAGAAGCCTCAGAAAGAGCGGGCTTGCAAAGACTGTATTTGCCACGGATATTTACAATAGAGATGGAGGAGTTACAAATGACAAGTGATTTTTCTGTGGATATGAATGAATATCTGCCGCTTCGGGATGTTGTTTTTAACACCTTGCGGCAGGCAATCCTGAAGGGAGAGCTGAAGCCGGGCGAAAGACTTCTGGAGATTGCCCTTGCAGAGCGTCTTGGCGTGAGCAGAACACCGGTGCGTGAGGCTATGCGCAAGCTGGAGCAGGAAGGTCTTGTAGTGATGATCCCACGCAGAGGTGCACAGGTAGCCAGCATCACAGAGAAGGATCTGAACGATGTTCTGGAGGTGCGTATCGCCCTCGAAAATGTTGCCATAGAAAAAGCGTGCAAGCTGATCACAGAGGATGAGCTGGGAAGGCTCTGGGTGGCAGCCAAGGAATTTGAAAAAACAAAAGCAGAGGGAAATCTGGTCCGTCTGGCGGAAACCGATGTGGCTTTCCACGAGATCATATATCAGGCTTCTGATAATAAGCGTCTGAATCAGGTCCTGAATAATCTCCGTGAGCAGATGTATCGCTATCGTGTAGAGTATCTGAAGGAGGAGCAGACAAGAAATCTTCTGGTCAGTGAGCATGAAGAACTGGTAAAAGCCATCCGTGAAGGAGATGTGCAAAAGGCGCAGGATATTTCTTTCCATCATCTGGAGAATCAACGAAAAGCGATCATCCGTACTATCCGCGCGGAGAATGAGGCCAAAGAGGCCGAGAAAAAAGAATAAGAACCGGATATGCGGGAATATTAAGAGAGATGTCATTGGGGCATCTCTTTTTTTAAGCGAATCAAGTAAGTCCCCTGTTTCAATTGCGAAAAGCAATAAGCAGTGGGGGAACTTGCTGTAAAGGATGGTGGCTTTATGGAAACAAAGAAGATATCGATATCTCTTCATGAAAATGAATCGTATATCCGGAAACGGTGTGAAAACTGCGATGATATCCTGATCAGGCCCATGCGCCTTGGTGAGGGACATAAGGCGGACTGTCTGATGGTCTATATTGAGGTTGCGGTTTCAAACATGATGCTGGATGATTCTGCTATCGGAAAAATGATCAATCATTTCTGGGAGATCCCGGAGGAAAAGATCCGGGAATTTATCCGCCGAAACAGTCTTGGAATTGCAGATGTGAAGGAGCTGTCTTCCATGGAGGAGGTATTTGGTGCCATTCTTTCGGGAAATGCAGTTTTCTTTCTGGATGGATACGACAAAGCAATGAAAATTTCCAGTAAAGGATATCCGGGGTTGGCTGTATCAGAGGTGAAAACGGAAAAGGTCCTCAGAGGCTCCAAGGAGGGGTTCTGTGACAGTGTAAAAACCAATGCGGCCCTTGTGAGAAAGCGGATCCGGGATACCAGGCTGAAGGTGGAGCAGAGCAGCATCGGTGTACGCTCCAATACGGTGGTACAGCTTCTTTATGTGGAGGATCTGGTCCATGAGGAGCTTCTGACTGCTGTGAAAGAGCGCCTGGAATCTTTTACAGTGGACGGGATCCTGGACAGCGGGATGCTGGAACAGCTGACAGAAGAAGCATGGTATTCTCCCTTTCCTCAGTTTCAGACAACGGAGCGGCCGGACCGGGCTGCCCAGGAGCTGCTGAATGGAAAAGCAGTTCTGCTCTGCGACAATTCGCCGGTGGCACTGGTGGTTCCCGGAGCATTCAACAGTTTTATGGAAAGCAGTGAAGACTGGTACAACCGTTTTGAGATGGCATCCTTCCTGCGGGTGCTCCGGTATCTGGCCATGGCTGTGGCAACGCTGCTCCCCGGACTTTATCTGGCTGTGATCCGGTTTCATACACAGATTCTTCCGGCGAATCTGATCCTTTCCTTTGCACAGGCAAGAGAGGGCGTCCCATTTTCCAGTGTAGTGGAGCTGGTGTTCCTGGAACTGTCTTTTGAGTTGATACGGGAGGCTGGTGTGCGGATCCCGGGAGCTCTTGGAAATGCCATTGGGATCGTAGGAGGACTGATCATCGGACAGGCTGCGGTGGAGGCCAATCTTGTCAGCCCGGTGGTAGTGATCATCGTGGCACTGACAGCACTGGGATCACTGGCTATACCTAATGAGGAATTTGCTTCTGCATTCCGGCTTCTGAAGTACGCTTTTCTGTTTCTGGGAGGATTTCTAGGTATATTCGGAATCGTGTTGGGACTGTATCTCACCATGGCGCATCTGGCAGGACTTTTAAGCTTCGGTGTCCCATATCTGGTACCTTTTGTAGAGAAGAACAGTGAGGCGGAAACCGGTGGAAGGATTTTGCGACAGCCCTTCCGGAAGCGGAAATTCCGGCCGCTGTATGCCAGAAATGCCCAGAAACGCAGGCTTCGGACAAGGCCATGGAGCCGGAAAGGATAAAGGTTATGAGATTTGCGGAGAATAACAGGATTTCCCACAGACAGCTTTTTCGGCAGATCATACTGGTGTTTCCGGCGCCGTTTCTGCTGTGCCTGTTTAAGAATGGAGCGATGTTGGGCATCAGTGCCATGGCAGGGACAGCTGCTGCGGCCGTAGTGCTCTCTTTTTATGTGATCTGGCTGATACGTCTGACACCTGCATATGGAGAGCTTTCCAAAAGGACAGGAAGTTTTACTGTACGATTTATTGGCCTGTTCTTTTTGGTATATGTGATCGCAAGTTCGGCATTTCTTTCGGGCCTTCTGGGGGAGGTGATCCCGGAAAGTCTGATCAGCGGGATTTCCGGAAAATGGCTGTCTCTTCTTGCAGTTGCAGCCTGTAGTCTGGGAACGCATCGCGGAATGCAGAGAAGAGGGCGGATCGCTGAGGTGTCCGGAAGGATTTTTCTGGCAGGGATCCTTCTTCTGATGCTTTTATGTGCAGGGCAGGGAAAAACAGAGTACTTTATGGAAGTGATGAAAGATCCGGAAACAGGATTTACAGGAGAGCGATGGCTCCATGATTTGTATACACTTTTGTGTGCTTTTTCAGGAGCAGGACTTCTTCCCTTCGGGCTGGAGTATGCAAAAAAACAGGGAAGTGCCAGAAAACCTGTGATCCTGGCTTTTCTTACAGTTTGCGGGATCATTTTTGGAATGCAGCTCCTTCTTCCGGCAGTCTTTGGAGGTGCACGCCTTAAAAACGAGATCTGTCCGGTACTGCCTCTTCTGGAGGGGGCAGATCTTCCGGGAAACGTACTGGCGAGATTTGATGTGATATGGATGGGGTTTCTGGTATTCGGACTTTTGTTTTCTCTGGGAAGTTTGTTTCATTACGGAAATCAGATCGCGGAAAAAACCGGATTCGGGACCGGTCGGTACTGGATCCCGGCAGCAGGCTGGCTGCTTTCCCTGTATGAGAGAAACGGGATGGGGATCCGGGAGTATTATGGCTGGTATCTGGGGTACATCTTTGTGCCGTTTCTGCTTGTGATACAGCTTTTTCTCAGTACGGAAAACCGGGGAAGACGGAAGAAAAAAGTAACTGTGGCAGGACTTGTCCTGGTCATCACTTTGACGGGATCAGGCTGTGCGGCAGTAGAACCGGAAAAAAGAGCTTATCCGCTGGCACTGGGGGCCGGTGTTTCAGAGAATGGCTTTGTGCTGAAATATGCAATGCCGGATATGAGTACAGCTACCGGACAGGAAAAACCGGACGAAGATCCGATTTCTGTGCTGACTCTTTCCGGCCGGGATTTTCAGGAGATCGAGGCAGTCTACAACCGGTCTCAGGAAAAATTTCTGGATCTGGGTCATCTTGAAGTGCTGATCCTGGATGAACAGATCCTGGAAGAGGGATCCCGGGAAGCACTGATCGGATATCTGAAGCAGGAAGAGCATATCGGAGAGGATGTCTACGTGTTCCGGACGGATATGCTGGGAGATGTTTTTCACTGGAAGGGAGCCCGGGAAAGCTCCATAGGGGAATACCTTCAGGGAATCCAGGAGAACCGCACATCCGGGCAGCAGAAGAAGGGTGTGACTCTGCGGGAGGTATATCATCAGTTCTGTCAGGATGGAACGCTGCCCTGGCTTCCGGAGATATGGGTGGAAGGTGAGCTTCTGGAAGTGGATTACGGCAGTAATGAATAGATGGGAGCCGGACTGTTAATAATATAGATGATGATCAGTACGATAAATCGTACAATATATCTCTGGATAAGATCATCAGAAGATTTTTGACAGGAGGGATTGCTCATGGAGCATATAAAAATGAAGAAGCATGTATTAAAAAAAGCAGGAGGGTTCCTTTTGCTCACGGCAGTGATCCTTGCAGGGAGTACCTGGGAGAGAAGAACTGCCGGTGATCAGCAGCCACAGTTTTATGCCTGGTGGGGAACGATCTACCCGGAATTCTGTTTTGAAAAAGCAGAGGACAACGGGGAAAATAAGCCGGTGAAGATATCCTTCTGGCTTGCGCAAGCCCTGGATTGGTGATACAATATTTCAACGGACCAATCACGTTCGATTAATTATTTCAGGAGATAAGATCAATGAATATAGACAGAAACGCACCGGTGGGTGTGTTTGATTCCGGTATCGGAGGACTGACAGTAGCCCGGGAGATCATGCGCAATCTCCCATCGGAAAAAATCGTATATTTCGGAGACACAGCCAGAGTTCCCTATGGAAGCAAATCCAGAGAAACGGTGATCCGTTATTCCCGCCAGATCATTCATTTTCTGCAGGAACAGAAGGTGAAGGCCATTGTGGTGGCCTGTAATACAGCCAGTGCATTTGCTCTGGATGCGGTGAAGGATGAACTGGATATCCCGATCCTTGGAGTGATCGAGGCCGGTGCCAAAGTTGCTGCCCAGGAAACCAGAAATAAACGGGTGGGCATTATCGGAACGGTGGGCACGGTAGGAAGCGGTATCCATGCCTCTTATCTGAAGGAACTGGATCCGGAGATCACCGTGATCGGAAAAGCGTGCCCGCTGTTTGTTCCGCTGGTAGAAGAGGGCTGGTATCATGATCCGGTCACCGAGGAGGTTGCCAGAAGATATCTGAAGGAGCTGCAGGAGCAGGAGATCGATACACTGATCCTCGGATGTACGCACTATCCTCTTTTAAGATCTACCATCCGCAAGATCATGGGTGAGGAGGTCTGCCTTGTGAATCCTGCATATGAGACGGCGCTGGAGCTTAAAAAGCTGCTCTCCAGACTGGATCTTGCCAGCAATGAGGTAGCACAGGAGGAATTCCCGTATCGCTTTTATGTAAGTGATCTTGCAGAGAAGTTTAAGGATTTTGCCAATTCCATCCTGCCGTATAACGTAGAAAAAACACAGAAGATCGATATCGAAAAATATTAAACAGATCTGTACATAAATGATAGGAGAAAAGAATGCAGAAAGAAGTTTTGATCCATGTAAGAGGGCTTCAGATGATGGATGCACAGGGGGATCAGGAACCTATAGAGATCATTGTTCCGGGACAGTATTATTTCCGCAATGGTTCTCATTATCTCAGATATGAGGAACTGCTGGATGAAACAGCAGAACCCACCATCAATTACATAAAAGTATCCGGAAAGGGTCTGGAGGTCAGCAAGAAGGGACTGGTCAATGTACACATGGTATTTGAACAGGGCAAAAAAAACATGACCTATTATACTACCCCTTACGGAACACTTCAGATGGGAATCTCAGCTACGAATCTGGAGCTGACGGAAAGCGAAGAGAACCTTCAGATTAAAGCAGATTATGCGCTGGATATGAATGAAGAACATGTGGCAGACTGCTATCTGGCGATCCAGGTACAGCCAAGAGACTGCAAGGATTTTGTTTTATAGATCCTGCAGAAAATAAAAGATATATAATTACACTACATAAGAACAGCCGCCATGTATCAGGGGAATTCCTGAAAGCATGGCGGCTGTTTTGGATTCTGATCATTTACGAAATCTTGCGAGGAAGCCTTTTTTCTTCTTCTGTGGTGCTTCGAGAGAACCACGGATTCCTTTTACGCCAACGATGTAAAGACCGCTGACTTCAGCTTTGATCTCTTTTTTGACCGGGATCAGATCAAAAACTTTTTCATCTGCAATAAGGATGTTGATCTTCGGACCGACTTTGGCTTTTACGATCGGAAGCTTGGACCGGCGCATAAGCTTAGGTGTCTGGTCGATGACCATCTGTGGAAGTCCGGAATCTTTCAGCGGCATCCGTTTTTTATCGATGACCAGCATGGAAACTGTCTGCTTGTTAGCCTGGATCTGAGCCTGCTGTTCGTCCTGTTTTTTCTGAGCTTTTTTTCCGAAGAAATAGAGTGCGATCACTGCTGCGATCAGAATAACGAGGATGACCAGAAGAACGATGGTAACTGTACTCATTTGAGAATCCCCCTGTATATATATTTGTTTCGCAATCGGTTACATTACGCAAACAACATTTTAGCATTGTTTCGTCAAAAAGGCAATTAAAAAAGTGAAAAAGACAGGTGGAACGGTGGAAATTTCAGCAGTTACCAGTTATAATGATTACGATGCAGTTCATCTGTGTATGCTGCAGAGAATACAGGACATAACTATCTTTGAGCTAACATATGTAATGGATAAACCAGAGATGGAGGAAATATTATATGAAAGAGAAAAAAACCGGGGGAACCCGACCGGAAATGGGAACTCCTGAGTACGAAGAATGGCGGAAAGAGATATTGAAACGCCGCAGAAAGCGCCAGCTGAAGGAACGCAGAAAACGTCTGGCCATCATAACAGCGGCAATGATCGTCGCAGTCGGGGCATCAGTAGGAGTCGGTGCACTGAAGGGCAGAAGTGAGAAGGCTTCAAAAGAGAAGATGGTTTCTTCTGACAAACAGAAAGAACAGACTGTTTCCGGAGAAAAAGCTTTAGAAGCAGGTACTAAAAATATAGAGACCGCTTCCAAAGATACTCTCGCAGAGGCAGAGCTTCTGGCCAGTCAGTATAACTATGACAAAGCTATCGATCTTCTGAAAAAGGCTCCGTCCTATGATTCGGATAAGAAGATGCAGGCAGCTGCAAAAAAATACGAAGACATAAAAGCAACCTGTACGGCATGGCCCCTTGAAAAGGTGACACATGTCTTTTATCATATTCTGATCAAGGATCCATCCAAAGCGTTTGACGGAGACTACAAAGAAGCAGATTATAATCAGGTCATGACAACCATTGATGAGTTTAACAAGATCACGCAGACCATGTATGACAAGGGCTATGTGATGGTAAGCATCAAGGACATGGCAAAGGCAGACGACAACGGGAATATCACAGAGGGAGAGATCCTTCTTCCGCCTGGGAAAACGCCGTTTGTCCTCTCACAGGATGATGTATGCTATTATCATTACATGGACGGTGACGGCTATGCCACGAAGCTGATCGTGGATGATAAAGGAAAGATCCGCAATGAATATGTGGAAGATGACGGAAGTGTCTCCGTGGGAGATTATGACATGGTTCCGCTGATCGACCGTTTTGTGGAAAAGCATCCGGATTTCTCATACCGCGGTGCAAAAGGAATCCTGGCACTTACCGGATACAACGGGATCCTGGGATATCGGACCGACGAAAGCTATGAGACCCGTCCGGCAGATCTGGATGAAAATAAAGTACAGTGGCTGGATGCACATCCGGATTTCAGCCTGGAAAAAGAACGGGCAGCCGCAAAAAAGGTTGCCGATGCCATGAAGGCAGAAGGCTGGGAATTTGCGAGCCATACCTGGGGACATCAGAATGTGGGACAGGTTACACTGGAGAAGCTTCAGGCAGATACCGAACGTTTCAAGAAAAATGTAGATCCGCTGATCGGGGGAACGGATGTTATCATTTTTGCTTTTGGAACCGACATTACCAATGACCAGGAGTATTCCGGGGATAAATTCGAATATCTGAAGGGGCAGGGATATAATTATTACTGCAACGTGGATTCCAGCCAGTATTATGTACAGATCCGGGATCGGTACTTCCGTCAGGGAAGACGGAATCTGGATGGATACCGTATGTATTATAACCCGGAACTGTTATCCGATCTTTTTGACGTAAAAGATGTTTTTGATCCGGCAAGACCGACACCGGTACCGCCGATGTAACGGTCATATCCGGAGATACGAGGGGACTTTTAGAAAGGGGCATATATATTATTATGAAGAAAAAAATTGCAGGTGTACTGACAACAGTGCTTGCGGCGTCACTTCTTGTGGGCGGAAACCATCCGGTCACTGTTCAGGTGGACAATATGATCTCCGGGACACAGGATGACGAGGATACACAGTCTGATGAATCGGAAGCAGAAGCTGCAGAAGCCGAAGAAGAACAGTCCGAAGAAGCCAAAGTAGCAGCGGATCCGGAGGATCAGCCGGCAGCTACCGAGACACCGAAGGAAGAAAAAAAGGCAGAAAAAGAAACACAGAAAAGGGAAGCAGCCGAGAACAGCTCCGACAGTACTTCCTCAGACGAAAAAACACTTCTCAAAAAAGCCAAAAAACTGGCACAGCAATATGATTACACCGGCGCGATCTCCGTGCTGAAAAACAACTGGAAATTTGCCACCAGTGACAAGATGCAGGAAGCAGCAGCAGCCTACATGAAAAAAAGAGATGCCTGTGTGGAATATCCACTTGAGAATATCACCCATGTATTTTTTCATTCCCTGATCGTGAATACTTCACTGGCCTTTGACGGAGATTCCGATGAGGCCGGATATAATCAGATGATGACCACAGTCAGCGAGTTCAAAAAAATGCTCCAGATCATGTATGATAAGGGTTACGTACTGGTGAGTCCTCATGATATGGCTGTGATCAATGATGACGGAACCATGAGCAGGGGAAAGATCATGCTGCCGGAAGGCAAGATTCCTTTTGTTCTTTCAGAGGATGACGTCAGCTACTATCATTATATGGACGGAGACGGATTTGCCACAAAGCTGGTGATCGACGACAACGGAGATATCAAATGCGAGTATAAGAAGGCAGACGGTACAGTTGTGACCGGAGATTACGATGTGGTGCCGATCCTGGATTCCTTTATCAAAGAACATCCGGATTTTTCCTATCATGGAAGAAAGGGTATTCTGGCAATGACCGGTTATAATGGTGTTCTGGGCTACCGTACAGATGGGGCATATAAGACCAAGAAGAATCTTCAGGATGACCAGAAGGCTTTTCTCAAGGCCAATCCGGATTTTGACTATGATAAAGAAGTAAAAGCAGCCAAAAAAGTGGCGAAGGCCATGAAAAAGGACGGGTGGGAATTTGCAAGCCATACCTGGGGTCACAGAAACGCTACAAGCTCCACAGCAGCGGAGTTGAAGACCGATAATAAAAAATGGGAAAAATATGTGGCACCCATCCTCGGAAAAACCGATATGATCATTTTTGCCTTTGGTGCGGATATCGGTGACTGGGAAGGATACACCTCGGATAATGAGAAGTATGAGTATTACAAAAGCCGTGGCTACCGCTATTTCTGCAATGTAGATTCCAGTCAGTATTTTGTGCAGATCACAAGTGAATATTTCCGTCAGGGAAGACGGAATCTGGATGGATACAGAATGTATTACAATCCGGATATGCTCAGTGACCTGTTTGATGTATCGGAGGTGTGGGATTCTTCCAGACCGACACCGGTACCGGAAATGTAAGACAGCAAACACACTTTACAAATCTGTATAAAAAAAGATTATAATCGAACCGACAGTACTTGATGAAGGGAGTAGGTTATGAAGAAAAAAGCATATCTCATGGTTCTTGCACTGTGTGCGGCACTGGCGATTACTGCATGTGGCACATCAACAGACCAGAAAGATGACAAAAAACCTGCAGCAGAAGCGCAGGATACAACAGATAAAGAAGATTCCGGATCTGCAGATTCCAAAGAGTCAGAAGAAACGGCTTCCAATAAAGACAGCGAAGAGGCAGCCTCCGGAGACACAAGGCTTGTTTCCGTGGATGATGTGAGCAAATATGTGACCATCGGAGAATATAAGGGGCTGACTCTTGATAACACAGTAGAAGCCGTAACCGATGATATGGTTGACGGAAGGATCAAGGAAGAGCTTCAGAACAAGGCTGAGGAAGTAACGGAAGGCAGTGTTCAGAACGGAGATGTGGTTACCATTAATTATGTGGGAACCAAGGACGGAGTGGCTTTTGACGGCGGTACTGCAAATAATTATGAGCTGACCATAGGCTCCGGAACGTTTATCGACGGATTTGAGGACGGGATCATCGGAATGAAAAAAGGTGAGACTAAGGATCTCGATCTGACTTTCCCGAAGGAATACTCTTCGGAAGAGCTGGCCGGACAGGAAGTGGTATTTAAGGTCACTCTGCAGAGCTTTAAGCGTGCACCTGAGCTTACCGATACCTGGGTAGCCAAGAATACAGACTGCAAGAGTGTGGATGATTACAAGAAGGAAATCCGTACTACACTGGAGGATGAAGCGAAGACAAGTGCACAGAACACATTGCGTGAAACTGCATGGAATACAGTGCTCTCAGCATCTGAAGTGAAGGAATATCCACAGGAGGATCTGGATACAGCCAAGACAGAGTTTCGCAGTCTGTATGAGAATTATGCAAAACAGGGTGATATGACGCTGGAGGATTTTGTAAAAGCTCAGGGAATCTCCATGGATGATTTTGAGGAGCAGAGCGGTCAGTATGCGGAGTTTAAAGTAAAGCAGAACCTGATCGTACAGGGGATCATGGATGCGGAGAATATGACACTTGAAGACAAAAAATCTCTCAGTATCCAGGATGAACTGATCAAAGCATACAGTGTGAAGGATCTGGCTGCGCTGGTAGATAAATACGGACAGGCAGCCGTGGATGAATCCATCGGACTTCTCAGAGTGGAAGATTTTATCCTGGACAATGCAACGGTTGAGGAGAAGGTTTCTGCCGGTGATACCCAGGGAGTAAACGGAGATGATCCTTCCTCGGACGGAAGCAGTGCGGAAGGTACCGTGGATGAAGAGCTGGAAGCGGCAGAGGCTACAGATATGGTGCCGGAAGACGGCGAGGCGGATCAGGATGCAGACAGCAGCACATCGGATGCAGCGGGTCAGGAGTGATCTGACAGTATCAGCAGCTAAAAAAGTGTGGTGCCCGGAATGTGTTCCGGGTGCCATTTTTTTTACATGTGCATCGCGAAGTGTGTTACTGAGAACGGAGTGAACAGTAACAAATTAAGAGATTCTTTCGGGAATTTCCATTGTATTTAAGCGTTAAATGCGGTATGATTAAAGACAGACATTAAATATCAAAGAAAGATATGAGTATATAAACGGGGATGTAAAAAATGGACAAAAGAGTTTTGCGTGAGAGGATGCGCAGAAAACAGCAGCAGTTAAGACGGCGGCGGATGATGAAGCGGATAACCTGTGTAGTTGCGGCGATTCTTCTGCTGGTTTTTGTTGTTCGAGGGGTAATTCTTCCCATCGTCAACCATGCAGGCGGCGGAAGCAATAAGGATGCGGAGACAGTAAATGTTCAGGCAAATACCGCCGGAGCTTCCACAGACAGCAGTACGAAGGACGGTACGGCATCGACGGATACGGCTGCTTCGGATACAGACAGCGCGGATTCCGGTACGGATGCAACGGTGATGCCGGTAAAGGGCAGTGCAGCAGGCGAAAGGCTTTCTGTTATGACTCCGGGATGGCATGAGGATTCTACAGGAAAGTGGTATCAGAATCCAGATGGTACATATTATGTAAATGGTTTTGCGGATATTGACGGAACAACATACAGCTTTGATAAAAAGGGATACATGCAGACCGGATGGGTGGAGAAAGGTGTGAAGGACTATTATTTTAATGAGGATGGCTCTTATGATCCTTCCAAGAAGCGCCCGATGATCGCTCTGACCTTTGATGATGGTCCTGGAGAGTATACAGAGACACTTCTTGATACTGTTGAGAAATACAATATCCATGTTACGTTCTTTATGCTGGGACAGAATATGGAGGGCCGTGAATCTACCATACAGCGAATGGTAAAGCTTGGCTGCGAGATCGGTAACCATACTTGGGATCATCCGGAACAGACGCTGCCGAATATGGATCTGGATTCTGTTATGCAGGAGTTCCAGAAGACGGATGATGCACTGGTAAAAGCCTGTGGGCAGGCATCAACGGTATGTCGTGCACCGTATGGCGCGATCACAGATGAGCAGATGAGTGCAGTTGGCAAGCCTTTCTTCATGTGGTCTACGGATTCTCTGGACTGGAAGCTGATGGATGCGGATGCAGATTATAACCAGATCATGAATGATTCCTCACTGGGAGACGGTTCTATCATCCTGATGCATGATATTCATGAACCATCTGTGAAGTGTGCCACAGAGAAGCTGATCCCGGCACTGATCGACCAGGGATATAAGCTTGTAACAGTCAGCGAGCTTGCAGAAGCGAAGGATGTTACGTTACAGAGTGCTTCCTATTCTGACTTCTGGGACAGCTCTCTTCAGGCTGGTCGTGTTGCAGGATATGCAGGAAATTCCAGTGATTCAGAGGATTCCTCTGAGGATGGCTCCGATGGAAGCGATTCTTCTGACGGATCGGATGTCAGTGACGGATCTTCCGATGAAGGGGACTATTCCGATGGTTCTGACGAAAGTGATTATTCGGATGGATCTTCCGATGATGGAAGCTATGATGATGGTTCCTACGACGAATCTTATGACGATGGAAGCGAAGAATATTAAAAAATGACAGGAGAGACCTGAATGACAAAATGTGCGTCATTCAGGTCTCTTTTTTGACTTTATCTGACACTGTCGGATAATAGACACATATTAGCCGGAGAGGGTTTTTCCTTGACTGAAAATATGGGGATTGGTATAATTATAGAATAAAAAATTCCACTTAAAATTGGGGAATGGATGGTGGCAGAACTATAAAGGGAGGTACCTGAAAATGGGAAAGAAATTACAATTTACGGAGCTTGACCAGTATCTGTTCGGTCAGGGTACGAATTATGATATTTACAGGAAGCTGGGAGCACATCCGGACACGCAGAACCGGAAAAAAGGGGTTTATTTTGCAGTGTGGGCACCTAATGCACAGGCGGTTTCTGTTATAGGTGAATTCAACGAATGGGATACGGAGAAGAATCCCATGAAAAAAGTTGGACCCATTGGCGTTTATGAGACATTTGTACCGGGAGCGAAGATCGGACAGCTGTATAAATTTTACATTACAGGTGCACATGGTGAGGAGCTTTACAAGGCAGATCCATATGCCAATGCCGCTGAAATGCGTCCCGGAACAGCTTCTCGTATTACAGATATCACCAACTATAAATGGAAAGATGATACCTGGATGAAAAATCGCGAGAACTTTGATCCGGACACAGGTGCCATGTCTATCTATGAGGTGCATCCGGGTTCCTGGATGAAGCATCCGCAGACAGCAGAGGATGAGGATGGTTTCTATTCCTACAGAGAACTGGCGCCGAAGCTTGCACAGTATGTCAAAAAAATGGGATACACCCATGTGGAGCTTATGGGTATCGCAGAGCATCCTTTTGACGGTTCCTGGGGCTATCAGGTAACCGGCTATTACGCACCGACTTCCCGCTACGGAACACCGCAGGATTTCAAATATCTGGTGGATTATCTTCACCGTCAGAAAATCGGTATCATTCTTGACTGGGTACCGGCACATTTTCCGAAGGATGCACACGGACTGGTTAACTTTGACGGAACTGCTGTATATGAGCATGCAGATCCGAGACAGGGTGAGCATCCGGATTGGGGAACCAAGATCTACAATTACGGACGTCCGGAGGTGAAGAATTTCCTGATTGCAAACGCTCTTTACTGGGTAGAGGAATGCCACGTCGATGGTCTTCGTGTAGATGCGGTTGCATCCATGCTCTACCTGGATTACGGTAAGAAAGACGGTGAGTGGATCGCCAATAAATACGGCGGAAACAAGAATCTGGAGGCTATTGAATTTTTTAAGCATCTGAATACCGTTGTTCTCGGAAGAAATCATGGAACTGTCATGATCGCAGAGGAATCTACCGCATGGCCGATGGTAACAGGTAAGGCAGAAGACGACGGGCTTGGATTCTCTCTGAAGTGGAATATGGGCTGGATGAACGACTTCCTGGAATACATGAAGCTGGATCCATATTTCCGTAAATTTAATCATAATAAGATGACATTTTCTATGACTTATGCATACAGTGAGAAATATGTTCTGGTTCTGTCTCATGATGAAGTAGTACATCTGAAGTGTTCTATGCTGGAGAAGATGCCAGGAGAGCTGGATGATAAATTCAAGAACCTGAAGGCCGGATATACTTTTATGTTCGGGCATCCGGGTAAGAAGCTTCTGTTTATGGGACAGGATTTCGGACAGCTGCGTGAGTGGAGTGAGGCCAGAGAGCTTGACTGGTATCTTCTTGGCGAGGAAAATCATCAGAAGCTGCAGCAGTATGTCAGTGATCTTCTGCATATCTACCGCAAATATCCGGCACTTTACGGTGCAGATAATGATCCATCTGCATTTGAGTGGATCAATGCCAACGATGGCGACAGAAGTATCTTCAGCTTTGTGAGAAAATCTCCTACAAGACGTAATAATATCCTGATAGTATGCAACTTTACACCGGTAGCACGTCCGGATTACCGTGTAGGCGTTCCGAAGAAAAAACAGTACAAACTGATCATGGATGAGCAGGGGCTTCTTCCAAAGGGCAAGGTATTTAAAGCCGAAAAGAAAAATTGTGACAACCGGGAATTTTCTTTTGCATATCCGTTGGAAGCTTATGGAGTTGGTATATTTACATACTGATATTCTGTATAGCGAAATCTTTGAAAGAAAATATAAAAGATAAAATAAAAATACCGGAGATCTGTGTACCTTTGAAGTGTTGGCTTCAGAGGTGCCGGATCTCCGGTATTTTATGGATCTGGGTATAAACTGGTTACGAAAAGTTATTGCTATTCTTCGCTATCATCGTAGGAACCATCATCGTAGGAACCATCATCGTAGGAACCATCATCGTAGGAACCGTCGTCGTAGGAACCATCGTCGTAGGAACCGTCATCGTAGGAACCGTCATCGTAGGAACCGTCGTCAGAGTAACTGTCGTCGTAGGAACCGTCATCCGAGGAGTCGTCTGTGCTGCCTGAGTTATTATCAGCAGAGTTAAAGTCTTCGGAAGTGATGTCAATGCCTTTATCTGCGTAATATTTTTCTGCTGTGATGGAGTCGGTATCTTCTACGACATTTCCGGATGCATCGATCATGTTCAGGTCTGTGTCAATGGTCACATCCAGGAGGTTGGTTCCTGTGGATGGAGTGACATTCATGGACATGATCTCGTTGAATTTCTTTTTCAGGTTGTCAAGAGTGAATACACCGGAGCCAATGTATGACTGTACACCGTTCTGAGATGCAAGTTCTTCTGTGTAATCAGAAAGCATATATGGTCCGAATTCACCGGCATCGCTGTTGTAATGCATGACCAGAGGTTCCACTGTAGGGGTCAGGATCTCAATTGAGGTCTTGCCGTCCTGTACGGTTTTCTGAATGGTGAATTTTGCCATTCCGCCGAGAAGTTCTTCCAGCTTCTGCTGGGTGGATACGAAATTTCCAAGAGAGTAGAAGACTACAGTTTCATTGCCTTTGTCATCAGTAAGGCGGCCATATGGCTGGAGTACATGTGGATGTCCGCCGATGATGACATTTACGCCCTGCTCCATAAGGTAGGCTGCCCACTGTTTTTCGTATTCGTTTGGCATGGTTTCGTCTTCGGTACCCCAGTGTGCTACAAAGATGATGCAGTCGGCCTGCTGTTTTGCTTTCTGGATCATGGCTGTGATCTTGTCTTTGCGGATCATGTCGATCATGTAGTCTTTTCCTTCAATGCCGCCTACGTTTGTGCCGTAGGTGTAATCCAGAAATGCGATCTTGATACCGTTTACTTCACGGATCTTGACGGTGTCGGCATCTTCCTGGGAGTCGTGGATCCCCAGAAGTGTGACATCCGGATATTTGGTTTTCCAGAAGTTCAGTGTGTCTGTGAGGAAGCCTTCTCCGAAGTCATCGATGTGGTTGTTGGCGGATTCTACTACGTTGAATCCTGCTTTTATAATGGCGTCTCCTACTTCTGTGGGTGTTGCAAAGGATGGGTAGGAGCTTACGCTGTCATGGTCGGTTGTGAAGACGGTTTCCTGATCAATCATTTTGATGTCTGCGTCCTTGATGGCGTCCTGGATGTGGGTGTAGATCTTGTCGTAGTTCCAGTTGCCGTCAGAGGATGCTCCTGCGTCGATGAGACTTTGGTGATAGAGGTTGTCGCCTACTGCGATGACGGAGGCAGTGGTAGTTTCGGCAGTGGTGTCGGCTGCTTCCTGATCAGCCTTGGCTTTGACTGCCGCGGCTTTTTTCTGGGCGTCTATGGCTGGTTTGCGGATGAGGCGGTAGTCCAGTTGATTGAAGAAGAGGACCAGGATCGCAAGGACGATGACGGATGCCATAAGACTTACGCGGGCATTGCTGCGTTCGCGGAAGTTCAGGGGGATGTTGTCCTTGGGGTTGCGCCGGGTTTCTCTGAGGGGCTCCGGGGTGGAGCTTTTTTTGAAGACTCCTTTGAGGGAGTCGGGGATTTTGATGTTGGGTGGAAATTTCATTTATGTTTTACCTTGTCTTTCTTTGGATTTTGAATGCGATTGATTGGTGATTGTTCGCTTTGTTATTTTTGATTTTTGTTGTGTGGTTGTATTATAGCAGATTTTTATTTTGGTGGGAAGAGGGTGGTGGGGGTGAACGTACGCCCGAGCCGGGGATGCTGTCTGGTCTGCGGCTTCGTCGGGGGCTGGCTTCTAGGCTGCCGGGAATCTGCTAAAAGCGTTTTCCAAAAGTCCGAACTCGCGTCTTGCAGCCGCTCAGACAGCGGACTTTTGAAAAACAACGCAGATTTCCGCCAGCCAAGAATCAGCTCCCCTCCTGCAGAGGCAGACCAGACAGCATCCCCGGCTCGGGCTGTGAGGTTCAAGGCGGTAGGGCTAGGGTGGCTGGGCGGGAGTTGGATGAGCCGTCAGCGCTGCGCTGGACGGCGTGGAGGAAAGGCTGAGTTTCCTTGTGGTTTGATGGGAAGGGGGGTGGGCCGAGGCGCTTCGCTGTCGGCTGGGAGTGTGTCGAGGTGCTTCGTTGTCGGCTGGGAGTGTGTCGAATTGTGGTGGAATTTTTGGATGGGTTTTGCGTGATTTTTTCTCTGGTGTATGGTATGGTTGGTATATCTTATAAGATCTTTTGTCTGTATGGACATTCTTGGAGCTTCGGGTTCTGAAGCGTTTTCCATTTTTTTGTTACTGTGAAGGTTCTGAAAATCCGTTTTATGGGGTTTTTATGTTTTCTTTGTATGGTATAATTTATATATCAGTAGGAGTGTTAATGAATAACAATACTATATTTGACGATGTTTTCCGGACAATGGTGGAGAAGATGACTTACCTGCTCGTTCCGCTTATCAACGAGGTGTTTCATACCTCATATCCGAAGGATGTGAAGATCGTGCATCTTCGGAATGAGCATCAGCTGGAGGACGGGGAACTGATCACGGATGCCCAGCTTTTGATCGGGGATAAGGTGTATCATATTGAGTGTCAGAGTACGGATGATATTACGATGGCGATCCGAATGTTTGAGTATGATTTTGCGATTGCTTTGGAGAGTAGGCGGAGAGTAGGACGGAAGTTTTATGTGGAGTTTCCGAGATCATGTGTAATTTATTTAAGATCTACGAAGAATACGCCGGATGTTGAGGAAGTGGAGCTGCTGCTTCCGGATGGGCAGGTGTGTGTATATCGTGTTCCGACGGTGAAGGTGGAGCGTTATACAAAGGATAGCATTTTTGAGAAGAATTTACTGATGTTACTTCCGTTTTATGTAATGAGATACGAGGAGTCGGCGCATATAATAGGTGAGGATTCTGAGAAACTACGAAGATTATTGAATAACTGTGCGTCGCATTCTCGTTACTTCAGTAGTGATGAGTTAGACGCACTATTTTTGAAAATGAACAGAACAAATGTTTGTAAACTCTTCTTGCGTATGGTATAATAAAAACATGGAGAAAAATATATTTAATATCAATAATAATGGACT
>ERZ779870.900-NODE-900-length-24989-cov-7.72094_pt1 | contig 24989 bp, 21 predicted proteins | sample MGYA00511247_ERZ779870 | MGnify/ENA primary metagenome ERZ779870 (study PRJEB29588, sample SAMEA2149068) | human gut metagenome | biome: human gut; feature: human-associated habitat; material: faeces | place: Denmark | collected 2008/2010 ...
TGCTCTGGAGGCGTTGGCCACGCTAATTAACAAATAAATTCATGCGTAGCCCCTGAGATGGCTTCGGGCAAGAAGGCCAACACCTGGCATTTCGGGATGAAGGAGCACATTGCCGCCTGCTCTGAATCCGGGATCATCTATGGCACGGTCGCCGCACCGGCTAATGAACATGACATTACTCATCTGGGCGACCTTCTGAAGGGGCTTGAGAAGAAGGTCTTCCTTGATTCCGGCTACATCGGTTGCCACAAGCGTGCAGAAATTCAGGCGATTCCTTTCAAGGACGTGTCATGGTACATTGCTGCCAGACCGAGCGCATGGAAGAAGGAATTGTCAATCAGTGAGAACGTTGGAGGCGAACTTGGTCAAGCGCTCGTCGAATGCGTGAACGTAAAGCGGCAACTGGAACATGCAAAAGCATCGGTACGATGCTCGATTGAGTGGTGCTTCCTCTGGCTGAAGAGGATTTATGGCTATGCCAAGGTTCGTTATCGCGGGTTGGCGAAAAATCACAGTCGAGCGCTCACGTTGTTTGCTCTCTACAACTGCAACCGCTTGCGCAAATGGTGCGCTCCGCCAAGGCTACCTTGCTGATTACCCCGAAACTCTGGTGCGCGCTTCGTCTCGAGTGCCATGGGGCCTTGCCGACTCTTGAAAACGATATTTGCCCAATTTTTAGGCAAATATCGAGTTGTTTCAGCATTATTCGGAAAAATCGAACGACTAACGTTCACGGGAACTTTCGACGCTTTTCAACACCTGGTCAAAAGTCACTCGTTTAAACAAATCTGCTTCCCCCATCGTTCAGAGATGGGGGTTTTGAAGAGCTTCCTTAAGTTCTATAGGCAAGTCCAAGCGCAGGTCAGGTTAAACTCCCCGGCTCCTTCTGGAACTACATTAGACCGAAGAAGCCAGGGAATATTTATGCCAATAACTGCCGTCAGAAGAGATATTTAGCTCCGACGTTTATGACAAAAGTCTTTTCAAGATCGTTGCCGAAACGATATTCGACGTCGCCAAACGTGTAGAACTGATCGAGCATCTTCATCTGGAAGCCGACGCCTAAGTCGAACCATGTACCGCGATTCTTGATGGAGTCTTCGAAGCCGTCAGTAGGCGTCGTCATGTCACTGACTGCAAAGCGCTGCTTGCCGAAGCACTCCTGCATCACGTCTGCCTTGGCATAGATCATAGATCCGCCATCTTTGGCCTTAGTAAAGTATTGACCGCCGCGAACACCAGCGCGAAGGATTAAGGAGTCAATTGCGTCAAGCCGGACATCGGTTTGAGCCGTGTTGAAGCTCGTGCTCGTAATGCGGGTGTACTGAGCCTGAAGCTGAGGTTCGACAAACCAACCGGTCGTATTGGCGAACTGATGACCAACTTCAATGGACGCGCCGTAGAGCCAGTTATGGTAGTCGGCGGAAAGCGCTACACCAGCTGCAGTCGTCATGGTGTAGTCGTTATCAAGACGTCCCGCACGAAGTACGAAGTCTGCGTACGATCCGTTGTTGCCCATATAAGTCGAATAGAACGTGAGCCCAACACGGTCCGTCCCGCCGTCACCATCAATGGCCTTGTACGTCGTGTCGCCGTTCATGTAGTCAACAGCGCCGCCAAGTACAACCTTGCCGGCCTCGGTCGGAAGGGAATAATCATAGCCGAACTGGTACATCGTGTTGCGAGAGCTGAAGTCACCCACGCCATCATCAGTACCTACATGTTCGTACTTGACCCGAGCAAAGACTCCGTTGTGGTTCGGATCATAGACCCGATCGCCATAACGCTGGTTCCAGCGGTCAATCATGACGCTGTTCCAATACGTGGCTCGCGCTGTTCCGAGAATGGTCTGGCCGGCATCAGAAATCTCAATAGCACTATTATTTCCGATAATCCAGTTTTCTGCTTCATCGTCACCGATGAAGCCATTCACCACATCGGCACCATGCTTGAGCGCCGTTCCGTTTGACACGCCATTCCAACGGATGTTGTCTGCATCCTCAGCATCAGGATTGTACTTTTCGTTATAAATATCGACCTCTACATTGAAGAAACCCTGATCCTCAACTTCTAGCCTTGCCAGCATTGGAGCATTCTTAACGGTTGCAAAGCGCACGCCTTTCAGGTCATCAAGCGTCTCGCCTTCTGCCGTCTGAATGTTGATATTCAGTTGAGATCCGGCTTTCGCGCTTCCGATGTAGAGCATTGAAGATTGATCGGCGTTCTGACTGAGCTGCAGCGTGACATCGGCTACACCCGCAAACTCATTGACCATCAGGCTACTGCCAGGATCTCGAGTCAAGTCAATGCTGGCACCTGAATCCGTATCAAGCTTGGAAACGAGATTCTTTCCATGAGCAACCCAAAGACCATCGCCTGCAATCGAAAGATTGACTTTCCCTGCCTGAATGTACTTAATAGCCTCTTCAGAGAGACTGGCATCTAATGACGGACGGGACGTGTGCTGGTCAAATTCATGATCGAGAAATGCATCGACATGCCCCTCAAAGCCGGATGCGAGTATGTTGATCTCGCCGCCGTACTTGGCTTCCACGCTATTGACACGCATATTGTGCGTGCGAATCAACGCTGAGCCGCCGTAGTTGCCAATAACACCCTTGACGCTCAGCTCTCTAACAGAAATGGTTCCGTTGGCAGAGTGAATCACGATATTGCCGTCAACTAAGGTGTTGATACCGCTCAGCTTAAATTGGCTAGTCCCTGATCCGTCACCGAATTTGACGTCGCCCCAGAATATCGCGTTGTCAGCACTAACATTCATGAAGCCCCCTTGCTTCAGCTCAATGGCGTTGCCGAACTCGTCCTTCCTGGAAGAAACGGTTTGAACATATAGATTCTTCGCCCACACGTCAAATTTCTTGGTGCGATCGGAAACCAAACCGTGACCGACACCAGAGACCGACAAGAAGTCAAGAGGCTTGTCTATGTCGCCGAGCGCGACAGACGCGCTATTATCTGCACGGATACCTGCAGTCTTGGATGCGTTTATAAATTTAGGATCACCGGCAAAGTAATAACGACTGCCCTTCGCATTCAGTGAGCCAGAATTGGTAATCCAAGCTACGCCAGCGTTGTCTGCTGGAGAAGGCTTGCCCGTCAGGTACGCAACAAAATCCTTGTCAGCATGCAAGTTCAGCTCACCGTTGTTCACCCAAAGAACGTTGGAATTACTGCGGGATTTCGTATTGAGTTCAAGCCAGGCATGATCAACGTTGACATTTATCGAACTATTAGAGGCTGACTTAAGAAGGTACTGCGGATCCGACGCATAAACCTCGAAAGCACTGCCGTCGATCGTCACTTTCGAGCCTTTGATGGCCTCTATCGCCGAACCGCCTGTCATGCACGGCGCGAGGATACGAAGCTTATGTTCCTTGAATGTGAGCGACGCATTAGGCGAAGTTGAGAAATAAATCGGCTGAGTCTTATCCCACGAATCCGTCTTAGAGTAATTAAGGATTGAATCCTTGTTAAAGACTTCGCTAGTTGTAAGAGTCTCCTTTAAACCGGATGAAGTCGGTGTCATGTCGACAAAGCCTGTCGGCGAGGTGGATTCAAGATCAGTCGGGCGAACTGGATCAGTACCGAACCTGATGTCAGGTTTCTGAGGTTGGACACTGGGCGCTGGCGCAGCAACAGCAAACGTTCCCGAGAGCAAGAAAGCTATGAAGCAGGCAATACCTGAAAGGGCGAATGTTGTCTGCGGCTTGCAATTGATGTTTGTTCCAGTTTGGATCTTCATAGAAATCTCCTTAATGAACAATGACGAAATAGCAAATGCGATTTGCTTCGATGAGGATAAGCGCTTGGAAGGGACCTTCTGAAAGGGATGTTTCCGATAAGCGGGAAGGCATACATTTCCAGCAATCGGACGGTATTCGATTCGCCACGCTTATTGTTCGCCCAGAAGCCACTCTCGACGCGCTCCTTGATCCAAGTACGTGCCACTTTCTCGAAAGTGTTGCTGTGGTCTGTTTGAATTCGCTGTTGTGAAGAACGTTTCTCCCGAAGGGCTTCTGAAGCTTGCTTGCGTTTGGTGACTGGGCATTCGCCTGCATCAATCTCGATGCGTGCTAAAACGGCTAGCTTTCTGGCTTCTGCAAGTGAGGTTTCAGGATACGAACCAAGAGAGAGGTCATGCCGACCGGTGGCATTGCTGTATCGCAGAAAGAAGAAGGATTGCTAAGGCGATTTTCTGAGGTAAAGCCCTCTTGCACCACCTACTGCGAAAGTACCTTGACCTAACTTTCGGACTTCTAAGACCGTGAGTTCACGAGAAATCTTGGGCATGGATCCGTCTCTCCTTATGATGGGTAAATTCGTTCTTCAAATTATAACTCGAAGTACCCATCATATTACCCATCATAAAACGTGAGCTTGGATGAGGCGCTATGGGATGATGTGAATCGCTATGAAACGATCAAGTCTGTTGTATTGCTTGTGAGAGAGGGGGATAAAGAAAAATCCCAGACGCTGTGAAGCAGTCTGGGATTTGAAATTGGTGGAGGCGGCGAGAATCGAACTCGCGTCCAGAAGCTATCAATACCAGCCTCTACGTGCGTAGCTAATTCACTTAGTTCTTACCGGCAACCCTGCAAACTAGCGATGCCAGTTGCCGGCCAGTTGCTAAGTTTCGCTCCCGCAGTCACAACTCCTGCAGGAACTAGCTCCTATGATATGTCGCTGCTGTCCCTTGCGGGACCCGGCCTAGAAGCGAACCGGCTGCAGCGTCTCACCGGAAATTAAGCGGCGAGAGCGAAACGCTCATCGTTGGCGTTTATATTTTTGTAAGCGGTTTAGCGAGGAACTCACACCTCGGCACGCGTCCAAATATCTCATGGCCCCTGTCGAAACCAGGTCGCCCCCACGAGGATTGGTAATTTTATTAAAGACCGTCCTCCCAGTCAAGATTAATCTTGCAGACCTAATGCGACACCCGGCACAACTTGATCACCGCGCTGTGTCTTAGATGTTGAAATAAACAATCGATCTGCGGCGATTTTTTCCTTTTGAATCAAGTAGTTTCTAACTGCCGTCGCACGACGGTCCGCTAGCTGCTTCAGATCGGCCGTGGCCACGCGCTGGTTCTTCATTAGGAAAGCTTTCATCTGCTCAATATCGGCATTCTTAGGTTTGTTCGGTGCAGTCGATTCGCTGTAAAGCTGTTTAATGGCTTTATCGATTTGTGCTGCAGTCAAAACCTTGGCATTCGTTGCGGAAGTCGTGTCGCGATAAATCGCATAACGCATATCACGCATCAGCAGCTGTTCTTTCAACCCTTCGCCGTCTTCTTTTTCAGAAGCCATACCGATGATCTGGATCTTGATGCCCGGGCGGTCCTGCATGGCTTTTGCCACGATGTTGAGCGCCTTGATCGTTTTTTCATCTAGGCGGGCGCTGCCGGTGGCAAACTGCAGGTTGTTCAAATCCATATCCTCGCCGCCGAACATCGAGCCGATGAGTGCGAACGGAGCGGTAACAGCTTTGCTGATCAGGTTCACAATGACTTTGACGATAATGCCGCCGACGGAGAATTCCGGATCCTCTAAGGAGCCGGAAACCGGAATATTCAGGTCAATCTGTCCCTGGCGATCCTGAAGCAGAGAAACTGCCAAACCGACAGGCAGAGCATCCTTTGCGTCCGGAACCTGAGAGCCGAATTCAAGTTTATTGATCACAAGCGCGTTCTCGCTGGTGAGCTTGTCTTGATTGATGTCAAAGGTGCCCTTGTAAGTCAGCAGACCCTTTTCAATCGGGTGACCGGTGAACTTAGCAGAGAACGGCGAGAAGGCGGGCAGCGACAGTGAGGTCACTTCGCCTTTCATCGCGAGTTTCAGCTTCGATTCAAACGGATTGATCGTGCCTGAAATATTCATCGGCGTGCCGTTCAAAAGACCTTTCACATCGATGGTGGCATTGCCCTTGATCGTTGTGGAGTAGTTGCTTAAAGAGCCGGCAAGGTTGGAGGCATTGAGCTTGAAAGTAGGCTCAATACTGTTGTCCGTGTAGCGTACACGGCCGTCTGTCAGCGTGATCTTTCCGACATTGATGGCCGGAGCAGAAGATGAGCCGGAACTTGCCTTAGCTTTAGACTGGGGCTTAGAAGCGGCCGGCTTGTCCGTCGTAGCTGCAGGCGCCGGAGCGTTGCTCGGAGTGCCTAAGGAAGCCAAGTTAATGCTTCCGTTTTTGTTCATGACGACATTCACGTTAGGCGACGTAAGCGCAATGGTGCCAAGTGAAATTTGCAGTGGAGAAAGTCCCGAAACACTAATACCGCCAACGGCAAGATTCATAAGCGAAACAGCTGCTGCGCCTTGTTTGTCCGTCACGTTCAGCGATGCAACATCTGCATTGCCGCTGTAAGAGAAGGAAACGTCTTTGGCTAGATTTAGCTTGAGTTCACCCTTGTTGCTGAACGTACCTTGCGTGACGTGGGCGCTGGAATACTGAGAAATATACGGCGTCAGATCTGCAATGGATAATCCGCTGCTCTGCAGGTTCAGATCCATGCTGAACGGTGTGATGACCATGCCTCCGTTTGCCTGGATGTGGCCGCCGATAGCGCCGACGGAAGCATCAATGGAAGTCCGCGTGCCGTCTTTGCCGTTAATAGGCGCGAGCGTGACATTGACGTTTGTGGCCGAACGCTTGAAATTATTGGTGGTGTCCGTGAAGTTGATCGTTCCGTTGCGGACGCTGACCTTGTCAATGTTCCAGCTCCAGTCGTTCGGAGTCTTCTTTTCGTCTGCAGGAAGAGCCGACTTTTCTTTGGCTTCTTTGGCGTCTTGTTTGACTTGAGCCTTTTGTTCCTTAACGATGTGCGTCAGCAGCTGAACTAAATTCAAACTGTCGCTGTCTCGGATGACGACAACAGACGGGTTATGGAGTTGGATTTCGCCGATGTCAAGATTTTGGCGGAAAAATGCAAACTCTTTCAGGTTCGCATCGATCTCTTTAACACCGATGATTTGGTAGGCTTTGCCTATTTCATCCTCAAGTCCGACGTCTTTCATCTTGACGGTGCCTTTTAAGCGCAGGTAGGCGTTCTCTTCACCTTGTTTTTTCTCAAAGTCGAGGTTAAAGGCGCAATCCATCGTGCCTTTGGTGACTTTGACGTTCAAAGGAATCGGGTTAAAGGACGCTGCATTCTCAAGGCTCAGTCCGGTAACGGTAAAGTTCACGCCGGTCTTTTTGCCCGGCGTAAACGGAACACTCTCCGCATTGATGGCAAAAGGCTCGCCGTTGAAATTGAACCTCAGGTCCGGCGTGATCGGGACATCGACATCGTTTTGGAAATTAGAAATGAGGGGTAGGGCAAAGTTAAGGTCGGTGACCTTATCGACCTTGTGTCTGAACTTGTCGTCGAGCGTGATCGAAGAGTTTGTCAGATTAATGTTGCCGATTGAAAACTGCAGCGGCTTGTCGTCTTTTTTGTCTTCTTTGTCTTCTTTGTCTTCTTCCGGAGAAGAGGGCATCTCTTGGATGCGCGTAATGATATCGCTGAAGTTAAAAGTATCCAGCCCGGTTCTGATAACGGTGCTGTTGAGCTCGTCGACCGTGATGTGCTGAACCAGCGGAGACAGTTTGAATAAAGAATTCCACAGAACTTTGGTCTGCAGGTAGCCGACGGAAAGCAAGGGAGGCTCTCCGTCTTTTTGAACATTCAGCCCCTTAACTGAAAACTGCAGCGTAAAAGGATTGAATTTAACTTCCTGTGTTGTGATAGTGCGCCCGACGATCGGTTCTGCATATTTTTTAAGCGCCCAGTTCACACCGTAAGGTACACCGAGAAAGCCGCCGGCAGTGTAGGCAGCTGCCAAGGCTCCGATGATTCCGGTTGTTATCCAAAGTTTTTTGCCCATATCGTTCCCTCTCTTAGTCGAATAAAAAGACTCTCGACACAGGCAAAAGTATGACTACTTTGTGAGCTCGATCCCTAAAATTTCGCTCGGATTGTGCACAATGAGATCGGCGCACCAGTCTTGAACCGGTTGGGGAGATCCGAGGTAGCCCCATTGCACGGCGACCGAGAAGACATCAGCTCCGTTAGCCGCGTCAATGTCACGTTTATCGTCACCGGCGTAGATAGCTTCCGACGCTTTTGCATTGATGCTTTTCAGCGCAAAACGAATCGGTTCGGGATTTGGTTTGGAAACTTTTAGCGTGTCCCCGCATACGACAACTGATGGTTCGAGCATGTGGAATTTGATTAAAGGGTGAACAAAGCGAGCATGTTTGTTCGTGATGATGCCCCAACGGGCACCTTGAGCTTCAATGTCTTGAAGCATTTCAGGAACGCCGTCAAAAAGCCGGGAGTGGTCCGCCATATGCTCTTCGTAATAATCCAGAAACTCTTTTGCCATCTCGGCATATCCGGCGTCTTCCGGGCGAATGCCGAAAGCTGCGCCTAAAAGACCGCGCGCGCCGCTCGAAGCAGTTTTGCGAAGCGTCTCGAAAGGAAGAGGTTCTAAGCCTCGGACCACACGCATGTGATTGGCCGCAGCAGCAAGGTCGGGTGCGGAATCGAGCAGTGTGCCGTCAAGATCAAATAAATAAACTTTGGGATGTTCGGTCATGACAAAAAGAAAGGGGCCGCTAACGACCCCTTTTTCACAAGTTAATGCAATTGATTACTTGTTGCGTGTGCCCTTAACTTCGATAACGGCACGACGGTTCGGCTGCAGGCATTCGATCAGCTGTTTGAATGTCTTGATTTCGCCCTTAGCAGAAGGATTCGGGCAGTTGACGACGGGGTCAGCCTGGCCTTTGCCTTCGGCGTGGATACGAGCAGCAGGAACGCCGTGTTCAGCCAAGAAAGTCTTGACGGCGTCGGCACGACGCTGAGACAGTTTCTGGTTGTAGGCAGCAGCACCGATACGGTCGGCGTAGCCGTTGATCATGACAACGTCAAGTGTCAAGCCGGACATACGGCTTGTGAGTTCTGTCAGTTTGGCGATGCCTTCGGGTTTCAGAACGGCTTTGTTGAAAGCGAAGAGTGTGTCGGCAGAAAGAGTAACTCTTTCTGCACCGGCTTCGCACTTAATAATGTCTGTGTCGCACTGGCAGTTCTGGCCAAGAGCGCCCTGGGCTTCTGCCAGAGCAGGGGTCCAATAGCCGGTGCGAACGCACAGGCCGAAATTAGTCATCAATGTTTGGCCGGCTGCCTGAACATAAGGATTGGCAGGGGCATCAGCTGCGCAAACAGCACCGGAAGCAGCCAACGCTACAGAAGCGATAAGCATTCCGAATTTTGTCTTTGTATTCATCATTTTCCTCTTTTGATGCAGTAAAACCACACAACATACGGCAAATTCAGGGATCGGCCGCAATGCATTCCGAGTGTATAACCACCGGATCGCTAATTAAAGTCGTCCCGTAGTATTTCACACACCCTATTCTGCCACGACATGATATTACTTTTTGTAAGTAACTTGCCCCGATCAGGCCTAAGTAATTTTTCCTGTTGTATATTTGCAACAAGGCAACCGCTCGCCCAAACCTGATGTATGCATTGTGCTTCAACCGCGTAAATAACGTTTGAAAACACATCCAAAACGGGCATAGTTACAAGCTGTGACATGTCGATGGCAGCTAGGTCCGCGGACTTCCCAACTGCAAGGGAGCCCACTTCACGATCCAATTTTAACGCGTTAGCTCCGTTAATTGTTGCCATACGAATAATTTGATTGACCGTGAGCTGCGTCGGGTCTTGTGAAAATCCCTTAGCAATGAGGCCTGCGGTTCTCATTTGCTCAAACATGCTCAAAGAACACGCGCTTGCCGCACCGTCGGTTCCCAATGCGACATTGACGCCGGCCTTTAAAAGTTTGACGACGGGACTTGCACCGCACCCGAGCCGCATATTGCTGACCGGACAGTGGACGACGGAGGCACCGCTTTCGGCCAGTAATTCAATGTCATGGTCGGAAAGAGCGACACAGTGCACGGCGACGGTCCGTTCATTCAGACAGCCCAATTTGGCCAAATATTCCACCGGAGAGCAGCCGAATTCTTTGATGGCGTTCTGTCTTTCTTCTTCCGTTTCTGAGAGATGGATTTGCCAGGTGGTGTCCAGCTCTTCGCTAAACGCATGGAAGCCTGCAGAGCTTCGGCTGTGACGGAATAAGGTGCATGCGGGGCAATATTGATCGAAAGGCCGGGATCGTCTTTGTGACGTGCGGCCAGTGCCCGCGCGCCGGCTAAAGCATCTTCTTCTCCTTTGTACTCAGCATTCGGGTACTTAATTACAAATGCGCCCTGAACAACACGCAGTCCGACTTCTCTCAGCGCTTTAGCAGCAGAGTCGGGGAAAAAATACATGTCATGGCACGTTGTCGTACCACCCTGCAGCATTTCAGCGCCTCCGAGAAGAGCGCCGTCGTAGACGAACTCCGGACTCATCAGCTGTCCCTCGATAGGCCAAATGCATTTTGTGAGCCAGTTCGGTGTGGTGAGATCGGGGCCCACGCGGCGCAGCAGATTCATGGAAGCATGGGTATGGCAGTTCACAAATCCCGGCATGACAACGCTATCGGGCAGTTCAAAGACCTCTTTGGCTTCAACGTTCTCGAGGTCCGAAGGCGGGATGAGTGCGGCAATTCTCCCGTTCTCTATTGCCAGGCCGTAGTTTTCCAGAACTTCGGTCTTGCCTTCAAGCGGAATGATCCAGCGGGGAAGAAGGAGTTTTTCGGTCTGCATGTTCTTCTCCTATAGTAATTAGAGGTTTTTCGGTTGGAACGGTTGAATCGCGTCCAACTCTTCTTTCATGAGTGCCTTTTGCTTTGCCAAATCATAGACCGCCTGCAGCTCAAGCCAAAAGATTTCTTCTAATCCGAAATACTTCGAAAGCCTCAGCGCAGTATCCGGTGTGATCGAGCGTTCTCCGGCAATAATTTGGCTCAAGCGCGTCTGAGGAACGTGAATGTCCTTTGCCAATCGGTAAACGGAGAGTTTTAAAGGTTCTAAAAACATAGTCTTGAGGACCAAACCGGGATGAAGCCCTTCCAGATTATTCATAGTAACGCCTCTCGATAGTATCGAATTACGATAGCACATTAGGATCGATTTATTAGCGTTTTGAGGCACAGAGGCGTTAAGTCCACTAAAATTGACGGGTTATTTTTACAGTCCGTTAGCCCGGACACATTAAGAAGGATCTGTTAGATGGCTGACAACGACCACAACAACGAAAAAGACAAAGAAGAGCAGAAACAGGACGTTTCTGACGAAACCGGTTCTGAGACACCTGAGAATCAGGCTGAAGAATCCGGCGATGCAGGCGAAGGCGAGAAAAAGAGAAGCCGCTCCCGTACCCGCCGTGAAAATACGCCCGATTGGGATCTGATCCGTACCCAGGTAAACAAGGCTGAGCCGATTTCTCTGGAAGATGAAATGAAGCGCTCCTACCTTGATTACGCTATGAGCGTGATCATGGGCCGAGCTCTTCCGGACGTGCGTGACGGTTTGAAGCCGGTTCACCGCCGTGTGCTCTTTGCGATGTTCGAATTGAACAATATGTGGAACACACAGCATAAGAAGTCTGCTCGTGTGGTCGGTGACGTGATCGGTAAGTACCATCCGCACGGTGACGCGGCCGCATACGAAACAATCGTTCGTATGGCTCAGGACTTCTCCATGCGTTATCCGCTGGTAGACGGCCAGGGCAACTTCGGATCTGTCGACGGTGACGGCGCCGCTGCTATGCGTTATACCGAAGTTCGCTTGAAGAAGCTTTCTTCCGAAATGCTCCGCGGCCTTGATGAAGATGCAGTGGATTTCGCGCCGAACTATGACGGCACGCAGAAAGAGCCGACCGTTCTTCCGACAGTGTTCCCCGAGCTGCTGATCAACGGCTCCGCCGGTATCGCGGTCGGTATGGCAACCAACATTCCTCCGCACAACCTGCGTGAAACCGTGAACGCCTGCCTGCTGGTGCTTCGCAACCCTGAATGCACCATCGATGAAATTATTAAAGTTATGCCGGCCCCGGACTTCCCCACAGGCGGCATCCTTTATGGTCTGTCCGATGTCCATGAAGCCTATCGCACCGGCCGCGGCAAAGCGATTATTCGTGCCAAGACCCACATTGAAGAGTGGGACAACGGCAACCGCGAATCCATCATCATTGATGAGATTCCGTATCAGGTCAACAAGCGTCTGCTCCTTGAGAAGATCGCTCAGCTCGTTGCCGAAAAGAAGATTGACGGCATGTCCTTCGTTCGCGACGAGTCCGATAAGAACGGTATGCGCGGCGTGATCGAATTGAAACGCGGGGCCAATGCCAATGTCGTTCTGAACCTTCTTTATAAGAACACACAGCTGCAGGACAGCTTCGGCATTAACCTGGTGGCCTTGGTAAACGGTCAGCCGAAACAGCTCAACATCAAAGAAATCTTGGTTGAGTTCTTAAGTTTCCGCCGAGAAGTCGTGACTCGCGTCACGATGTTCCGCCGCGATAAAGCCCGCGCCCGTGTGTACTTGGTCGAAGGCCAGGCGATTGCGCTCGCTAACCTGGATGACTTCATCAATATCATTCGTACCTCTGCCAATGCCAAGATTGCTGAAGAAAGACTGCTGGAACGCGAATGGCCGGCTCATGAGGCCGCTGAAATGATTAAGCGCGCCAATCTCGATAAGAAATATCTGCGTCCTGAAGACGAAGATATGACACTTGGTCTGACCGATCAGGAAACCTATCGCTTAAGCTCCCTGCAGGCTAAGAATATTCTTCAGATGCGTCTGCAGAGCTTGACCGGACTGGAACAAGAAAAGATTCACGCCGAATACAAAGAACTCGTGGACACGATTATTGATTTGACCGATATTCTGGCCAAACCCGAACGAGTGACCGCCATCATTGCCGAAAGTCTGGAAACCGTCGCAGCTGAATTCGGCGACGAAAGAAAGACTCAGATTGTTGCCAACGCAGAAAACGTCAAGACAAAAGACCTGATCCCGTTGAGAGAAATGGTTGTGACACTGACGGATACCGGCTACATCAAGAGTCAGGCGTCGATCGAATACCGCGCTCAGAAACGCGGCGGCCAAGGCAAGCGCGCCGCTCAAATGAAGGAAGGCGACATTATTAATCAGCTATTTGTGGCCACAACCCACGACGTGCTGCTTTGCTTCACCACGAAGGGCCGTCTGCATTGGCTCAACGTTTGGGATGTGCCCGAAGGCTCTTCCTCTTCTAAGGGCCGTCCTATCGTCAATATGCTTGAACTGACGGACGACGAAAAAGTCACGGCTGTTCTGCCGATTTCCGATGAGGACTACGCCAAAGACCTCTATATCTTCATGGCCACTGCTGACGGTACGGTCAAGAAGACACCGATCGGCGACTTCAAGAACCAGAGAAGAGCCGGTATCAACGCGATCAATCTGCTTGAAGGCGACGTTCTGGTGGGCGCTGCCGTGACCGACGGCAAGCATGACGTCATGCTCTTCAGCGACAACGGTAAGGTTGTCCGCTTCTCCGAAGATGAAGTCCGCGCCATGGGCCGTGCCGCAACCGGTGTTCGCGGCATGAGACTCGACGAAGGCCAGAAGGTCATTTCCATGCTGGTCTGCGGCGACGATGAAGACGTGACCGTTCTGACCGCTACCGAATTCGGCTACGGCAAACGCTCTCCGCTTGCTGAGTACACCCGCCACGGCCGCGGTACGAAGGGCATTATTTCGATTCAGACGACCGAGAGAAACGGTAAGGTCGTTTCCGCACTCCTCGTGAAAGAAAACGACGAAATCATTCTGCTTACCTCGACCGGTAAGCTGGTTCGTACCCGTGTGAACGAAATTCGCGTCCTTGGCCGCAACACTCAGGGTGTGACACTGATCTCGATGGAAGAGGGCACCAAGCTCGTAGGTCTCGAGCGTGTAACTGAAAACGATGACGGAGACAATGCTTCGGATACCGCAGCGGTGGAAGCCGAAGTGGTCTCGGAAACTAACGCGGAAGAAGCCGAACTCGAAGCAAAAGACGAGGCTATCCTCAAGGAAGAACAAAATGACGAGAATCTTTAATTTTGCAGCCGGTCCCTCGGCCATGCCTTTGCCTGTGCTTGAACAGGCGGCCTCGGAAATGACCGATTGGCACGGTGTCGGATACTCCATCCTGGAGATGAGCCACCGCAGCAAAGAGTTCATGGGCATTTATCGAGAAACCGTGGAAATGCTTCGCGAGCTCTACGGCATTCCTGAAGAATATGAAGTTATGTTCGTTCAGGGCGGCGGCCATCTGCAATTTGCCATGATTCCGCTTAATTTTGCAGTGGGCGGAATCGGCAACTACGCCGTAGACGGAGTTTGGAGCCGCAAAGCGTTCAACGAAGCTCAAAAGATCGGTGAAGCGGCCGAAGTTGCCTGCACCGAACTCAGAGCGCCTCGCCAGGAGGAGCTGGCTGTCACAGACGGCGCTGCCTACCTCTACTATTGTTCCAATGAAACAGTCAACGGTATTCGCTACTGGTACCGCCCGGAAGTCAATGTTCCCTTGATTGCCGACATGTCGAGCGACTTCCTGTCTCAGCCTGTCGACATTTCTAAGTACGGTCTGATCTTTGCCGGTGCGCAGAAGAACTTCGGCCCGGCAGGTCTCACGGTCGTGATTGCCCGTAAGGATCTTTTAGGACGTGCCGAGTCGACGACTCCGACAATGCTGGACTACCAGACCTACGCGAACTTTGAGTCCATGTATAACACGCCGCCCACTTTTGCGATCTACATTTCGCACTTAGTCTGCAAATGGCTGCTTGCCGAAGGCGGCGTCAAGGAAATGGAGAGACGCACCATTCTGAAGAGCCAAAAGATCTACGACGCAATCGATAATTCTGACGGTTTCTACTACAACAACATTGAAAAGCAGTCCCGTTCCCGCATGAACGTCGTCTTCAATCTGAAGAACGAAGAGCTTAACCAGCTCTTTATTGAAGAAGCGCTTCAGAAGGGTTTAGCCAATATCAAAGGTCACAGAATCGTCGGCGGAATGCGTGCTTCGCTCTATAACGCAGTCAGCGTCGAAGCCGCAGAAGCTTTGGCCGATTACATGAAGGCTTTTGCCGAACGCCACAGCTAAGAGCCGAACCATGTCTGTCAACGAAGAACTGCTTCCTCTTCGTAATAAGATCGACGGGCTCGATTCCGAGCTCGTCCGCCTGCTCAATGAGCGGGCCGAGGTCGCAAAGGCAATCGGCGAGATCAAGGCTAAGGCCGGTCTCCCGGTTTACCGACCCGAACGCGAAGCGGAAGTTTTAAAAAAGATCTGCGGTAAAAACGAAGGGCCTCTGCCCAATGAGTCTCTGGTCGCCATCTGGCGTGAGGTCATGTGCGCTTGCCGCGGCCTTGAGTCCGAACTGAAAGTGGCTTACCTCGGTCCTCGCGGCACCTTCAGCGAACAGGCGATGATTCGTCAGTTCGGTTCCGGTGTGGTCGGGATGCCCAGCGGAAGTATTGAAGAAGTCTTTAGAAAAGTGGAGTCAGGTGACGCCGCCTACGGTATTGTTCCGATTGAGAACTCCACCGAAGGCGCGGTGAACCGCACCATGGATTGTCTGCTCAAGACGCCGCTTTTCATTGTCGGGGAGTGCTCTATTCCGATCCAGCACAACCTGATGACGCGCTCCGGCTCGATGGAAGGCGTCACGCGTGTTTACTCCCACCCGCAGTCCCTCGGACAATGCGTTCAGTGGCTTAACCGCAATGTGCCTTCTTTAGAAAGACTGACGGCGGAGAGCAACGGCGAAGCTGCGCGCTTGGCTTCCGAAAATCCGACATATGCAGCCGTCGCCGGCGAAGTTGCGGCAAAGATTTTCGGGCTTCAGATTGTGGCGGCAAATATTCAGGACTCGAGCACGAACCGCACGCGTTTTCTAATCTTAGGGCGTGAGCTGGCAGAGCCGTCCGCAAATCCCCGGGAAGATAAAACATCCTTGATCTTCTCCGTGCCGCATCGCGCCGGTTCTCTTTATCAGGCTTTAAAGCCGTTTGATGATTTCGGTGTGTCCATGATGAGACTCGACTCGCGCCCCGCAAAGCGCGGAACATGGGAATATTTCTTCTACACCGACATCGAGGGCAACATGAGTGAGCCGAAGATCCGAGAGGCACTGGAGATTTTCCGTGAAGGCTGTGCTTCTCTGAAATGTCTGGGTTCCTATCCGACGGAGAAGAATTTCCGCCGGTCCGATACAAAAGGATCAAATTTATGACCGAAACAACAATTACCACGCCCTCTTGGGTGCAGGCTTTGGACAAATATGTCGCAAGCAAGCCGATTGAAGATGTTGCAGCTGATTTAGGTCTTAAACCCGAAGAGATCATCATGCTGGTCGCCAACGAGAATCCGAACGGCATGAGCTCTAAGGTTAAAGAAGCGGTTGCAACCGCGGCTTTGAATCTCAATCGTTATCCTGATGCCGATGCCTATCATCTTCAGAAGGCCATCGCAGAAAAATACGGCGTGCCGCAGGATTGGGTTGTTATCGGCAGCGGCTCCAGCGAATTGTTGGGTTTGGCCGCCGAGACCGTTTTGTCCGAAAGTACAACGGCGATTTATCCGCAGTATTCTTTCTCGCTGTATCCGATGGTTGCGCGTCTGTGCGGAGCCGAGACGATTGAAATACCGTCAACGGGAGACTTCAATGCCGACCTCGACGCAATGGCCGATGCCGTAGATGAGCGCACCCGTTTGATCTTCTTAACGAACCCCAACAACCCGACCGGAACTTACCTTGCCGAAAAAGACATTCTCGACTTCTTGGACAAGGTTCCTCCGACGGTGATGGTTTTGTTTGACGAGGCTTATGTCGAGTTCCTGGAACCCGCACTGCGCTGCGACTCTATGGAAATCGTTCGTCTGCATCCGAATGTGATGATTGCCCGCACTTTCTCCAAGGCTTACGGCTTAGCCGGCGCTCGAGTCGGATACGGCATTGCTCAGCCCGGACTGCTTTCCATGCTGAACCGCGTTCGTCATCCGTTCAACGTAAATGATCTTTCGCAGATTGCAGCCTTGGCAGCTCTAAAGGATCAGGACTTTGTGGAGATGACCCTGGAAGTCAATCGCAAAGGCATCAAGTTCCTTTCCGAAGCCTTTGATGCATTAAAACTTCCGTACATGGGACTGCACGCCAACTTCATTACCGTGAAAGTCGGACCGCATGCCGACGATATCGTTCAGTACCTGCTGAAGAAAGGCATCATTGTCCGCCGTATGAAGTCTTACGACTTGCCGGAATGGATTCGTGTGTCTGTCGGAACGCCCGAACAAAACGAGCGTTTTTTGGAAGTTCTGAAAGAAGCCTTGATAAAGTTTGGGGAGAAGTCTGCATGAAAATGGCAGTGATCGGCTGCGGCCTTATCGGCGGATCAATGGCGCTCAGCTGGAAAAGAGCCGGCATTGTCGACGAAGTGATCGCTTTCGGACACAATCCGGCCACTCTGCAGAAAGCCTTGGACAAAGGCGCGGCAGACGCCGTGACGACTTCTATGGAAGAGGCCGTCAAGGATGCTGATATTGTCGTCAGCGCTGTTCCGGTTGAAGCCATGGAGTCCGTTTTTACTGAAATGGCACCGTTCCTTAAGCCCGATGCCGTGGTTACCGACGTCGGCTCAACTCGCCAGACCGTGATAGCGGCTGCGCGTAAAGGACTCGGCGATAAGTTTCATCAGTACGCACCGGCACATCCCATTGCCGGCGGCGAAATGCCGGGCGTGGACTATGCCTCAGCAGATCTTTTTGATGAAAAAGTCGTCATCTCCACACCGGACGAAGGTATGGATCCGAAAGTCGTCGCCTTTATGGAAGACGCGTGGCGTAAGGCAGGGGCGCGTGTGCAGACCATGAGCCCGCATCAGCACGACCTTACGTTTGCTTCGGTGAGTCACTTGCCTCATGTTCTGGCTTACGCCTTGGTGGATATGATTGCGAGAGAAGAGAACGCTCAGGAAAAACTCAAGATGGCCGGTGCCGGTTTCCGTGATTTCACACGTATCGCGTCGAGCTCTCCGGTGATGTGGCGCGACATCTGCCTGTCTAATCGCGAAGCATTGTCTCACGAGCTCAAACGCTACCGTACTTCTTTGGACACGCTTCAAAAATATATTGATGAGTCCGACGGAAAGGCTTTGGAAAGCGTTTTTGAAAATGCCGTTAAAAACCGTCGCGGCTTGGTCTTCCCCGGAAAATAAGGATAAGAACGATGGAAGAAATTTTAAAACTTGATCCGATTAAGAAAGTCGGAGGGTCGGTCGACTTACCTGGCTCTAAGAGCATCTCCAATCGAGCCCTGCTTCTGGCTGCGCTCTCTGAGGGGACAACCGAGCTGCAGAATCTGTTGGCGGCCGAAGATACGGAAATGATGATCGGAGCACTGGAGGCTCTCGGCGTCAAGCTTGAAGTCTCCGACAACGGTACGGTTGTGAAGGTGGAAGGCTGCGGCGGAAACTTTCCTGTCAAGAAGGCAGATCTTTTTCTCGGGAACGCCGGCACCGCGATGCGTCCGCTCTCTTCGTCTCTGGCTTTCAGCGGCGGAGAATATGTACTGGACGGCGTTGCCAGAATGCGCCAGCGTCCGATTGCGCACCTGGTTGAAGCGCTGAATTCCGTCGGCGGTCGTCTCTCTTATCTCGGAGAGCCGGGATTTCCGCCGATCAAGATCGAACCGGCGACCAAGATTAATAGCGACATTGTCCATGTTCGCGGCGACGTTTCCAGTCAGTTCGTCTCCGGCCTTTTGATGGCCGCACCGTTAATTGCGCCGGAACAAGGCCTGAGAATCCGCATTGACGGCGAACTGATCAGCTCTCCTTACGTTTCGCTGACATGCCGTCTGATGGAACGGTTCGGTGTTGAAGTGAAAACTTCGGAAAAAGATTTTTTAGTGCCCAAGACTCCGTACAAGGCTCCGGGCATTTTTGAAGTGGAGGCAGATGCCTCCAGTGCCTCGTATTTTCTCGCACTCGGCGCATTAGTCGGTCCGCTGAAGATTAACGGTATCGGCGCGGACAGCGTCCAAGGTGATGCGGCCTTTGTCGAATATCTTGTGAAGATGGGCGCAACCGTGACCCGAGGAGAGAACTGGATTAAGACCGGTCCGAGCCGTTACGGTCACAAGCTGCACGGACTGCAGGCCGATGTCCGTCCGATTCCGGATGCGGCGATGACTTTTGCGGCCATGGCACCGATGTGTGAAGGTCCGACAATCCTCCGAGGCATCTCCAGCTGGAGAGTCAAAGAAACCGACCGTATTGCGGCGATGCACAACGAGCTCACCAAAGTCGGCTGCAGAGTGGAAAGCACGGACGACATGATCAAAATTACGCCGCCGGAAAAACTCAGAAGCGCGGTTTTTGACACCTATAAGGATCATCGCATGGCGATGTGCATGTCGCTGATAGCCGCAGGCGGTGTTTCTGTGGAGATCCGTGATCCGAACTGCGTGAGAAAAACATTCCCCGATTACTTTGAACGTCTGGCCGGCGTGGTGGAGAAGGAATAATGAGCCAAGTTGATGTCATCGCAATTGACGGACCGGTCGCTTCCGGAAAAGGAAGCGTTTCTTCCGGAGTAGCCAAAGTTTTGGGTTTTCATGTGCTCGACAGCGGTGCGCTTTATCGTCTGACTGCTCTTGCCTGCATGAACCAAGGTATGGATTTGGGCGACGCCGCTGCGGCGGAAAAGGTCGCCCGGTTGCTTAAGCCGCTGTTCAAGGACGGAAAAATCTACCTTGAAGGCAAAGACGTGACCGACGCGATTCGCACAGAAGAAGTCGGTTTGAACGCAAGCAAAATAGCAGCCTATCCCGGCGTCAGAAAAGCTTTATTCGAACTGCAGAGAAGATCCGCAGTTGAACCCGGCCTTGTGGCAGACGGCCGCGACATGGGAAGTGTGGTTTTTCCCGAAGCTCGACTGAAAATCTTTTTAACAGCATCGGCTGAGTCACGTGCAAAAAGACGCTATAACCAGTTGAAAGAAAAAGGAATCTCAAGTAATATTGACGACCTCGTTTCCGACTTGAAGGATCGTGACAGACGTGATATGGAGCGATCTGTGGCACCTTTGAAGCCGGCAGAAGGGGCGCGAATCCTCGATTCGTCCGACCTTACTCTGCAGGAAACGATCGATCAGGTTCTCGCCTGGTACCGCGAGAGCAAGGCTTGAAAAAGCCTTTTTACCGTGCCCCTGACGTCCATCCGGTCGTCGGGAATTTTTTAACCCGTTCTGATTATTTTTATCAGAGCAAACAGTTATTTACATGACCAACACTACTACCAAGCCTACCGAATCCTTTGCCGATTTGTTCGCAGAAAGCCTTGCTAAACAGGAAATGAAGCAGGGTGAAGTTATCCCCGCAGAAGTCGTCCGCGTTGACTACAACTACGTCGTTGTTAACGCCGGCCTCAAGAGCGAATCCTTCATTCCTATCGAAGAATTCAAGAACGACCGCGGCGAAGTCGACGTTAAGGTTGGCGATTTCGTTTCCGTAGCTATCGAAAGCCTCGAAAACGGATATGGCGACACAGTCCTGTCCCGCGATAAGGCCAAACGCCTGGCTGCCTGGATGAACCTAGAGAAAGCCCTCGAAACCGGCGAACTCGTTACCGGTACTGTTACCGGCAAGGTCAAGGGCGGCTTGACTGTGATGACCAACGGCATCCGTGCATTCCTGCCGGGTTCTCTGGTTGACACACGTCCCGTTAAGGACACAACGCCCTACGAAGGCAAGACCATGGAATTCAAGGTCATCAAGCTTGACCGCAAACGCAACAACGTCGTTCTTTCTCGTCGCGCTGTTGTCGAAGCTTCCATGGGTGAAGAAAGAGCCAAACTCCTTGAAACACTCAAGGAAGGCGCTGTCGTCAAGGGTATCGTTAAGAACATTACTGACTACGGTGCATTCGTTGACCTCGGCGGTATCGACGGTCTGCTGCACATCACCGACCTCGCATGGCGCCGCGTTCGTCATCCGAGCGAAGTCCTCGAACAGGGTCAGGAAATCACAGCTAAGGTTCTGAAGTTCGATCAGGAAAAGAACCGTGTTTCTCTCGGTATCAAACAGCTCGGCGAAGATCCTTGGATCGGTATCGCCCGCCGTTATCCGCAGGGCACACGTCTCTTCGGTAAGGTTACCAACATCACTGACTACGGTGCTTTCGTTGAAATCGAAGCCGGTATTGAAGGTCTGGTCCACGTTTCCGAAATGGATTGGACAAACAAGAACGTTGATCCGAAGAAAGTCGTTCAGCTTGGCGAAGAAGTTGAAGTCATGGTTCTCGAAATCGACGAAGAACGTCGTCGTATCTCCCTCGGCATGAAGCAGTGCAAACCCAATCCTTGGGAAGAATTTGCCGCTACACACCAGAAGGGCGACACAGTTAAAGGCCAGATCAAGTCCATTACCGACTTCGGTGTTTTCATCGGTCTTGAAGGCGGTATCGACGGTCTCGTTCACCTCTCCGACCTGTCCTGGACAGAACCTGGTGAAGAAGCTGTTCGCAAGTACAAGAAGGGCGAAGAACTCGAAGCAGTTGTTCTCTCTATCGACGTCGAACGTGAACGTATCTCCCTCGGTGTTAAGCAGATGAGCGGTGACCCGTTCAACAACTTCTGCTCCACACACGAAAAGGGCTCCGTTGTTACCGGTAAAGTTAAGTCCGTTGAAGCCAAGGGTGCTGTTATCGATCTCGGTAACGACACAGAAGGCTATCTGCGCGCCAGCGAAATCGGTCCGGACCGTGTTGAAGACGCTCGCAATGTTCTGAAAGAAGGCGATGAAGTTACAGCTGCGATCACCAACATCGATCGCAAAGCTCGCTCCATCCAGCTGTCCATCCGCGCCAAAGATCAGGCTGAAACTCGTGAAGCCATGGCTAAGATGGAAGAAGACGCCCAGGCCGGTACAACCAACCTCGGCGCTCTCCTGAGAGCTAAGCTCGAACAGAACAAATAATTTATAGCGAGGTTGCAATGACTAAGTCAGAACTCATTGCGCTGCTTGCTGCTGATCCGGCAGTCATCGGAAATCATCTGACCGCTCGCGATGTTGACGATGCTGTTAATTCGATTCTGAATGCTATGACTGCCGCGCTAGCGCAAGGCAGCCGGATTGAAATCCGTGGCTTTGGAAGCTTTTCGCTCAATTACCGTCCGCCTCGCGTGGGCCGTAATCCGAAGAGCGGAGATACTGTCGAAGTTCCCGCCAAGATCGTGCCTCACTTCAAGGCCGGTAAAGAAATGCGTGAACGCGTAGACAAGTTGGCTGACGATTAGTCTCGGCTCGGCATAAGTTAGTTGCCCAGGCCCGGTTGTGTGAACAACCGGGCCGTTTATTTTTTCGGTTCCGGCGCAATGAGTTGTTCTAGGACAAAGCATTTGCGAATACAATGGATTATTTTTAGAGAAAGCTGCAGGTTATCCCATGGATTTTGAGCTTTGGTACCTTATATTGGTTCCGCTTCTTTTCGCGGCCGGCTGGTTTGCCCGTTCTTTTGACATCAAAGAGAAACAGACGATCGCGGATGAAAAAGACACGCTGTACAAAGGCGTAGATCTCCTTCTCAGCAATAAACAGGACCAGGCCATTGATGCCTTTATCAATCTGGTCAAACTCGATCCGGATACGGTTGAAATGCATTTTTCGCTTGCGGGACTTTTCCGCCGCCGCGGAGAATTTGACCGCGCCATCAAGATTCACAATGTCTTGGTGAACCGTGAAGACTTACCGAAAAAGATTCGCTCCAGAGCGCTCTATGAGCTCGGTGAAGATTATTTGAAAGCCGGTCTTTGGGATCGTGCCGAGGAATCATTCCTGAAGCTTTCCGACACGAGTGAAAGCTACAAGACGATTGCCCGCAAGGAACTTCTGCATATTTACGAAACAGAAAAAGAATGGCAGAAAGCAATCGACGAAGCTAATATTATTCAGCGTCAGAGCGGTGAGGATCAGAGCACCCGTATTGCTCAGCTTTACTGCGAATTGACGCAGCAAAATCTCTACTTTAAGAATTTCAAGGGTGCGGCCGAAGCTCTTGAAAAAGCACTTAAAGTAGATCCGAACAATAAGCGTGCCCTGATTATTAAGGGCAAGATGCTCAAAGCAAAGGGCGACATTGACGGAGCCTTGGCCACATGGAAACAGGTCGGTCAGATTTCTCCTGCATACGGAACCCTTGTTGTCGATCAAATTGCTTCCCTGCTTCTTGAAGCCGGACGCAAAGAAGAGGCCGTTCAGTATTTGGAAGACCTTTTTAAAGACGGTTCTACTACCGATGAGGTGGATACCGCCGGTATTCTGCTCGGCAAAGCAGGCAACTCCAAGGAAGCGATTGCGCTGATTCAGGAACATCTGAAGACTCAGCCGACCCTGGTGGCTTTTTACCGTTTGATTGACTTGCGTTTGGCCAATGAACCCGAAAACGAATCGCTCAAGCAGCTTCACGGTTTATTGAAGAATATGCTCAGCAAAGCGGTGCGCTACAAGTGCACAAAGTGCGGTTTTGCAACGCGTAAATTCTTGTGGCGATGCCCCGGATGCCACCAGTGGGAAACCTTCCCGCCTGTTCGTCAGGAAAACCTTTCAGGAAGGTAACAAGACCGCCGGCAACTGCATAATTTGAAACAATTTCATCCAAATTTTGCGGGGCATGGGGGCATGCAATAACTGATAATTAGATATGCAATAACAACATTTATCCAGGGATTGATCAGTAGATATGTTTAAAAGAATAGGTTTGTTCCTCCTGACCAACGTAGCCGTTTTGGTTGTACTCGGAGTTGTCCTCAACATTGTTTCTGCCGTTTTCGAAATCAACTTTTCTAACGTTGCCGGAAAGGGCCAGAGCTACGGGACACTTCTGGTATTTGCGGCGATTGTCGGCTTCAGCGGTTCCATCATTTCCTTGCTCATGAGCAAGACGATTGCCAAATCGACGATGGGCGTACAGATGATTGACGTCAATCATCCGAGCACCAAACTCGAAGCTTGGCTCGTTGACACCGTTCATCATCACTCTCAGAAAGCCGGCATCCCGATGCCGGAAGTCGGTATCTATGAAGGCGAAGCCAATGCTTTCGCGACCGGCGCAACAAAGAATTCTTCCATGGTGGCTGTTTCCACCGGCCTTCTTTCCAGCATGAACAAAGAAGAAGTGGAAGCCGTTTTGGCTCATGAGATCGCTCACGTTGCCAACGGCGACATGGTGACCATGACCTTGATTCAGGGTGTTACCAACACCTTCGTCGTTTTCCTGTCTCGTATCATCGGCAACTTTGTGGATCGCGGCATTCTCCGCAATGAGGATGATGCTCCTGGTGTCGGTTACTACGTGACTTCCTTCATCCTTGACTTGGTCTTGGGTTTCCTGGCTTCCATGGTTGTGGCTGCTTTCTCCCGTCATCGCGAATTCAGAGCCGATGCCGGCGCCGCAAAGATCATGGGCAGCTCGACTCCGATGATCAACGCTCTGGCTCGTTTGGGCGGCGTCCCGACCGAAGAGCTTCCGGGTGCTGTCAAAGGATTCGGTATCGCCGGTTCTATCGGCCAGCTGCTTGCTACGCATCCTTCCATTGAAGATCGAATCGCTGCTCTGCGCACACAGAACGGTCGTTAATTAACAGACTGATATTCCAACAAAAAGCCGCCGCAAGGCGGTTTTTTGTTGTCTGTGTTATCGAGTAGAGAACGGAATCAGGATTTTCGGAAAGCCTTGGAATGCTCAAAATTTGTTAATGGAACGGAGATCTTTTTTCCTGAAGGAAGATCGACTTGCAGCGAGAGCTTTCCTCCAAGAGTGTTCACATATCTCACGAGATCGGTTAATTTTACGTCCATGGCGTTTCCCCGAGTTTGGCAGATTCCGGCAAACAAAAAGCTCTCAACTCTTTGATTATCAGCGAGTTCAGAGCTTTTTTAAATTATTGTCTTGTGTACATGCTAGAGCATGTCCTTAACCAACTCCGGAATTGCCTC
>ERZ779870.904-NODE-904-length-24944-cov-7.70356_pt1 | contig 24944 bp, 32 predicted proteins | sample MGYA00511247_ERZ779870 | MGnify/ENA primary metagenome ERZ779870 (study PRJEB29588, sample SAMEA2149068) | human gut metagenome | biome: human gut; feature: human-associated habitat; material: faeces | place: Denmark | collected 2008/2010 ...
TGAAGCATCCTGTATTTTTCCCGCTCCACCCAGACGTCGTCCCTTTGATATTCGGTAACCCAGCCTCAACGTAGCTTCCCACCTCGCTAAGCGTTGTCGTTCCTTCGATAAAGCGGTGATGCAGATTCGGCAAATTGAAATGTGCTTCGTCAGCGGCGCCGAACTTGGTACCTATTAGGGCAAAAAGCTTGTCGTACTGTGATCTGAGCACAGAGGCTCCGTTCGCTAATAACCAGCCGTAAGGAACGTCGCCGCCGAGGTAAGGAATAATCGAACCTACAGGGCAAGCGCCGCCGCGCTGAATAAATACCTGTAGAGAGCGTAAAAACTGACTTACGAGCGCCGTTTCGTTAGTCGGATTTACATCTTCATTAAGCTGATTCTTGATAAATTCGCCGACTGCGTGAGCGATATTGGCGCCACCTACGACCGCTGTATTAACGTGAGAAGAAAGTGCAATACCTGAAACAAAACCGCTCGAGCGTGCTGGCGTCGTTTGCCAAGCAGTAGGAGTTAATACGTTAGGATTGGCGCCGGTGCAAAACCCAAGGATGTTATTAGTAGCCATTTGATTTGTCCAAAAAGAAAACCCCGCAAAATTGCGAGGCTTGTTTGAGAGAAATTTGAGATTTAGTTAGCGATGATTTCCGCCCATCCGGACGTGTCGAAACCCTGTAGTAATGGCGTATTCATGTCGAATGCGAACAACGGAACGTCATTTATTTGAGACAGGAGGAAAACGTTAATACGTACTCCTGCTGGCTTGAACGGTGCTATCTGTTGCAGAAATAGAGCGCGCTGAGCGCTGGATAGTGCCTTACCGACGACACCGATAGAAATCGTCATATCCTGATGGTCTTCGATAATGACGCTTAACGTGCCGTTAAAAAGCGAACGGACACCGCTGTAAAACTTTTCCGGAGTACCGTCCCAAATATTCGCAAGAATCTGTAATTTAAGTATGAAGCGGTACGAGTCATCGTCTAATTTCGTCATGCCGCTGGTGGCGTCATATTCGCCGCACCAAACACCGCGATCAAAACCTGTAATGACGGTATCGTCGAACGTGAAAAACACACCTTCGATAGGTAACGAAACATAACGATTACGTCCGACCCATTCGCCCACAACGTCAAGCTGTTTCCCGACGGCTGAATCTAAGTCGTAATCAATCGGTACGCGCTCTATTAACGCCTGTAGCTCAAGTACAGGGCCTAGTAACGAACGGAGCGTTTCAACGAATCTCGGCTTGTCCCTATGCTCGGACGGTACACGCTTTAGATACGTATTGAAATCAGTCATTCGTAATTACCTCGACATCGGCGATATCGCAGTGAGCGACTTCGTTAAATCCGATAGTGATGTTTGCTGAGGCGAACGCGCCTGAGTTTTTCGCTATCTGAATAGACGTGATGTCATAGCTAATGTCGCTGTCGTCATTCTCTAAGTTAGCGGGTACGTAGAGCTTAGAGATACGTACCGTTTGACCGAAAGTTAACGAGTTAATGTAGTCAACGACTTGAGACTTAATCGAGTTGTAAAGCTCAGTAGTAAATCCTGTTAACGGCTCAAGCGTAATCTTTACTTTGATGTGTACGACGGTAGGTCTAAAGAAGTTGACCGTCATCGGAATTTCTTCGCTATCTTTAACCGTTACGCTGGTTGTTCCGTAAGTACCTGTACCTGCGGTTTTCCGTAATTTAATTACGTCTCCGATAGCTTGAGCGTCTCCGCCCTCTACGACTACAGCGATAGAGTGACTAGGTATGCCGTTAGAGTCTGTAGCGCTCGTATCGTTTTCGTACACGATTGCACGTGTTACGCCGTCAACATCCAGCACACCGCCTAGGATTCCTTTAAGAACGGTTTGCGACGGCTGAGCGGTCGAGTACGTTTGTCTAACGCGTAATTCCGCGTCAGTTTCGGTATCACGTCCGGGGGCGGCCTCAGAGCTATTCGTTACTGAAATCCATCCTTCTGTAGGCGTAGCGATACGAGTAACAGTACCGGCGCCGGCTCTAATATCGCCTGCGTCGTCACATGTCGCAGTAACTGTTATAGACCCGCTAGTCGGTATTACTACTTCAGGCGGTAAATTCCATAAATGAGAATCTTTTGAGGTATCACGTACTTGCCCGTTTGTAATCGTCGTACCTGCGTCACCTGTAATAACCACGTCAACGCTTGAATGTGTCGAGGATTGTCTAGCGATACCGTTAATCTTTACTTCGCGGCTTAACGCATCCCCGCGTGCTGTCGCAGGTGAGAAGTTATTAAAAACCTCAGCGCAAAGTAACGCTAAATCGTATTGAGACTGAGCAAAATGCGCGACTAACTGTCCGTCTTGCGTGTCAGCGTCAAGATTGATGTCTGAGCCGTAAATCGAGCGCATAGCCGATTTATTGAACTCTAAGAAATCCTCGAAATCGGCAACAAAAAAGCCAGCGTCGTCAACGTAGGCTAATTCTTTCAAATCAGGCATTTACTTTCACCTCGCCGTAAACTGTATCTAGTGTTACCTCAATACGTAGTTTTCGCGTGTCAGGGTCGAACGTTGTAGAAAACTCTGTAATTCGATTGACGCCCGCGGTTTCTCGGATACGTTGATAAATCGCCTGTACAGCTTCAGTCTGCGTGTGCTTTCCTAAGACTTGTTGGTAGTAAGGCGTACCGTCGTTCGTATCTAAGTACCACTCACGCAGCCACATTCTGAGCCGCGTTAAAACGGACTGTGCAACCGCTTCGGCGCTGTCAATAAAGTAGTTATCGAGACCGGCGCCGAATGTCATATCGCCGTTTTCGTCTAGTTTTCGATATTTCATGTTATTTATCCGGCGTCGGGCCGTGATTGTGAGTATGGTTTTGAAGCGAAACAGTGCCGGACGTAATATCGCCAGTCGCGTGAATCGTCCCTGTAACAGAAGCGCCGTTACCGCCGCTAACGGTCAAGCCGCCTTTTCCTGTAATTAAGCCCGTTACTGTTAACGGGCCTTGAACGGTGTTATCAGGACAAACGACTTTAGATTTTTTAGCTGTTACGTTTACGTCTCCATTGATATTGATATCGAGTTTTCCAGCCGTCAGGCTTATGTAATCCGAACGCGAATCGGTACGTATCTCGATAGCGTTAGACGATACGTTCGGTAATTTACGCGGCTGAGACGTGAGGCCGAAAATCGCTATAGCGTCGGATAGATCATGCGAACGAGAATCTTTAGGCGACTGGACGCCGCCGCTTTGCCACCAAAAGTCGATACAAGCGTCAGCGAATACGACTAAACATTCGTCATTTACGCTAACTGGATACGTAATGCACAGACCGCCAGCACGTGGGAACGCTATCGGTACTTCAGTAAGCACAGGATACTGAGTCTCGGTAACGTTGCCTTCGTAACCGCGTAACTTTCCCATTAGTGCAGGCTGCACGGATACGACTTGTCTGCCTAAATCTACGCTTGTAACGATAGCGGGCATAGCTACGCGAATCTGCGCTTTTAAATCTTCAGACTTTTGTCGCTCGATTTCTTCAGGCGTCGCGATACGTTCTAACTGATTCATTTTTTCGTGGTTTTCTTAGTAGACGGGTCTAACGAGCACGCTTTAATTTCTGTACTCCACTCGTTTCCGTGGGTATCGCCGCTATGTTTGAGCGACAGGATTTTGAAGTCACCCGTAAGGAATTCGGACTCGATTCGTATCGGGTCGTAGATACGTAGGAGCGCATTAAGGCAACAAGAAACAGTAACGCCATCTTTATCTTTCTTAGGGCTACCGATCATGCCGGTATCGGTCCGCAAAATAAACGCCTTACGGTCGTCTCGCGTGCTGTTTTTCTTGCAATAGACTAAATGTCCATCTTGTACAGACCACTGAGTATCACTGTTTTTAGAAACTTCACGCGAATAATTTCGAGCGGCGCCGAAAAGTACGCGGCCTCTCGGATACTTAGTCTCGTTGCTTACAGCTTTTAGATCGTCGTTTTTAACGCCTCTTTCTTTCATCGCGTTAAAGGATTTTTTAGCGATGTCGTTATTGGAGTATCCGGCGCCGACTGTTTCGTTTACGAGAGCGTATGAATAGCCGTTCTGACCGTCGCCAGCGTCGATACTGAGAATCGTATCCGCGCCGTTACGTACCTGTGACGTACTAATAATGTTTCCGTCGAAAATTACAGCGTTATGTGATTCGTAACCAGCCTGTAAAACAATGCGTTTTAAATCACCGTCCGCGATACGCGCTACCGTCGTTTTAGACAAGTTATAGATGTCGATTTTCGCGGTATTCGGGTCTTGAAGCGCTGTTTTCTCTACGTCGAACGAGACTCTAAAGCCACTCAAGTCTAATCCGTTACCGTCTTTATCTCCGACGAGAAGCGTAATTTTTCGCCAAAAGTTAATCATTCGTCACAACGATTAAATGAGAATCTGTACCGAGGTTTGCTTCTGTAGGGTCTGCGTTTTCGTCGCCGTCGGTTACGACAATCAGGCCGAAACCGAGCTTTAAATGCTCATACTGTTGTAGGAGATTTTCGCCAGCTACGAGCGCGAGATTACGAATAAGCCACTCGTTCTCCGAGCGCCCTATATCAAGCGTCCACGCTTGAAGCGGCTCATTCCATTTAGTCCGCAAAAGGTAATTAACGCCGTTGATTTCAACGTTAAATTCTTCTGCTAAAGAATTGAGCGGGATTTCGTATGTTTTCATCGTTATAAAAGAAACTATTTTTTGCCTCTTACAGCGTTAGCCGCGTCTTCTAGTGCTGCGGTTCTTACGGGTTTTTCTTGAAGCTGTTTAGTTCCTGTTTGAGCTGTTTTAGCTGTTACGTTCGGATTCGCCTGCTGAGACCTCGGCGGCATATTCGTAGCCAGCGGAAACGTTATGAGGATTTCTTGCATTGTCAACGTACATTTAAGAATCCTCGAAGAATGCGTATCCTGATTAGCCGTCACGGACACTAAAAGCATATTGTCGTAACGTCTTAGACCTGTTACAGCAGTAAACGGCACGCCGCTATACATCAAATCTAAAAGACGTTGATACGTACCTTGAGGGTCTGAACGTTCGCCAAAAACGACATCCCACGTTATGTTTTTAGGCTGTCTAACGATGTGATCTGTACCCTGCGTACCGTCCTCGATAGGGTACTGAGTAGCGTTTACCGCAATATTGTGCGTTTCCGTAATTGAACAAAAATCGGAAAACGCTTCAAATCTCCGAGTAGGTTTGATTTGAAGCAGTTTTCCGACGGCTGTACCGGCTAATCCTAGTACTTGCGTTTCTAAGAAAGACATTGTTAGCCACCTTGCTGTAGATATGCTCGGTTAGTTGAGCCGGCGATTTCTTTAGCTTCTTTAGCGCTATTAACGTTAATCGTTTGATTCACTTGCGCGTTATTGTTGTAAACGGTGTTAGAACGCTGATTATTGTTAGTCGTCGTGGTCGGCAAACTCGAGACCGCCTTATCGTCCTCTTTCTTACTACCCCACGAAAATAAACCCTTAACAGCGTTAACGCTCGTATCCCAAGCGTCAGTAACCATATTTCCGGCTTTTTCTGCGGCCTCTTTACCGAAATCTTTAACGGAGTTAATTAAATCGTTCCACCACTTAGTAAAAGCCTTTCCGATGTCGGTAAGCGCCGTCATAGCTCCGTCACCTATGCTTTTCCATAGATCACCGAACCACGTACTCAATCCAACGAATGTAGAAATGATCCCGTCGTAAACGCCTTGAGCCTTTTGAGAAACGGTATTTTTTAGCTCATCCCATTTGTTAGAGGCCTCAGTAATAGCGTTATTCCAGCTATCGGATAAAAAGCTTTGAATTCTTTCGCCCAATAACGACATCTCATTCGAGATCGTTTCGGTTTTAGATTTCCACCAATCCGCGCTAAAGAAATTTCCGACAATCGTTTTTAACGAATCGAAAATTCGGCTCATGTTGTCAAACCACACCTGAGCCGCTGACCAGTCAAAGAAAGATTTCCCGCCTTCTTTCCATGTTTCGTAATCATCGATTAGCAAACCGATAGCGGTTACCAATCCCATGACTAGAGTAATAATTCGTCCAATCGGAGACGCTTTAAAAACTGCGTTTAATAATTTCCATGCGATAGTTACAGCGCCAATGTAAACAGGCCACTTTCCTAAAACCTTAAAAAGTTTTCCGATTCCGGTAATAAAACCTGTAACGAGGTCGGCACCGATTGATACAGCGGCGGCGATAGGCTCAACGTAGCTTTTAATTAGTCCGGCGTTTACATCGATTAGCTTAGAAACACGTTCTATCGCTGTCGTAATAGACGGCAGGACACGTAAAACAAACGCGGTAATGATGTCGTCGAAACCACGCTTAGTAACTTTAATCGCGTCGTTATATTTAGCGCCTAATTCTGCTGCTTCGTCTACATTTATTCCGAGAGCCTCAGTACGTTTATTGTATTGATCGATAATCTCAGTCGTATCAGACGTGAGCATACCGATTAGCGTCTTATCTAAGCCTAAACGCTGGATATACGCGGACTGCTCGGACTTGCTCAGGTCTTTGATCTTTTCTTTTACTTCGTCAAGTACCTGAGTCGTCGTCTTTACGTTTCCTTGCGCGTCTTTCGCAGATAGTCCGAGTTTTTGAAAGACCATCGCGCCGCGTCCGATACCCTGTGCGGCCTCGCCGATTGTTTGAGAGAGATTCTCAAACGAGGCTGTAGCAGTGGCGGCGTCGGAACCTGTGAGGTCTGCGACGTAACCTAGGCGGTCTAAATCCTCGACTGTCGTATTTCCTACGCGGGAAACGACATCGCCTAAATCGTTGAACTTGTCAGCAGTGCGCTGAATCGCCATAGCGACAGAACCGGCGGCAATTACGCCGCCGATCATCTTCGCCATGCCCATAACGTTATCGGTAAACGAGCCGACGGCTTTTTCTGCCGCCGAGAATGACGCAAGGTTAACTAACGCATTAACTCGTACATTTAAATTGTCAGTTTCGGCCATTTTTCCGCTCGTAATACTGAGAAACACGTCTCTCGTTTTCGTCGTTCGCGTCGATAGCGTCATTTAGAAGAACTAAATCACCTAAAGACACTGACGAATCGAAAAGAGACTCAAAAGACAAAAAGCCCCGAAGGACGGGGCGCATTAGGAAAGACTCAGGAATATCTAAGAGTTGTAAGGAGCCTGACCATTCAGGTCGACTTAGCTCAACTGGTTTCCGCTGAGCCAGTCGGTAAAAAAATCATCAAAATTAAATTTAAGTACTTCAAACGTAATTTTGTAGAGCGCCTTGAGATTATTAACCGCGTCGCTCATGATTTCGCCATTCGGAGAGCAGTAATCGACTTCAATACCTGCGGCGACGATTTTCACACTCGGCATAAGATGCTTAAAGATCAATTCATCGCGTTTTTCTGCGGGCAGGTACTTATTAACAGCCTCCATAATCACAGCGGCGATAGCGATTTTGTTATCGGGCTGTTTCTGCATTACGTCTAGGAGGTCAGTGGCCTGCGTAGTGATCGGGAAGAAAAAGCGGTTAACGATGTCGTGTTGCTGTTTCGCGCTCAGACGGTGAAGACGAATAGTTACGTCGTTAATAACGATGTCTTTCGTGAAATTCATCTATTAAGCTCCGATAGAAGTAATCTGACCGCAATTGAGAGTTACGACGATTGAATCGCCCTTAGCTTTTTTGACGCCGTGCCCTGTGATCGACTGGATAGCGACTTGAGAGCCAGTGTGCGTAATTTTCATGTCACGGTCGAGAATCGTTACAGTGTCCGAGCCTGTCGAACCGGTGCCGCGCTGTGTAGCGTGTAACGCCATGAAGAAGGCCACGCAAGGAGACGAAGGCAGGTATTCAAGAACGATCGTACCTGCGCTTGTTTCGTATTCGCTCCAAATAGAAGAACCATCAATAGCTTTATTACGTTCGCCGAAATCCTCGTCGAGATTGATCGTAATTCCGTTATCGGTCAAACCCTGCTTTAAATCGAACGACACGCCACCAAAAACAGCGTATGCGGCACTTGCGCGAGCAATGCTATATGTTTGTTTAGACATTTTTAAATTCCATTAAAAAAGCCCTGCGTTCGTTTGCAGGGCTTGTTTAGAAAATGACTTGATTAGCGATTGATGTTGACTATGATCGGTACGCTGTGAATAGCGCCAGCGAGTTTGATACCGGCTTGGATAACAGGCGACTTGCGGGCCTCGCGTTCGTTCTGCAACTGATCGTTAACAGACGGTGCGTACAAGTAATAACCTTTTTCAAGATAGGCTCCGGATTCAAGGTCGCCGAATGGGTCACTATTCCAAACTCCCGGCGCCACAAATCCGTTAATAACGGCCTGATCGATAGCGTTAGCAACAGCAGCCATAAGTCGCGCCACTCCGTCATCGGTCTGTGGAATTTTCGTTTTGGACTGATAGAGAACGTTGTAAACGGTAGTCTGAATCAAATCTTGCAACCAGTCAGAACCGTGACGTTCATCGGCCCACATGCCGCTAGACATAACGCCTTCTTCAATGATGTACGTATCGTTAGACATGATGACGTACTTATTAACGTTACGCGCCGTAAGATTCGTATCCTGCGACTGAGTGAGGTTAGTCGGCTGTAAGCTCGGAGCCTGCTTGAATTTCAGCGTGATCGTAGTCATAGAACCGCTGAAATTAACGCTAAACATACGACCCAATGCCGAAGCGCAGAGATACTTATTCAAACGATAGGCCGCGTCTTCTGCGTCGTACTGAGTAGCGAATACGATAGTACGTGTGTACTGACCTCGTTTCAGTTTTGACGGCAGGTCCGTAGATTCGTCGGTATAAACAGAATTAGCACACGTCAAATCTGTGAGCGTAATACCGTAAATGTGCGAATCCGCGGATGATTCAACGATCTGAGCGATTTTAAGAATTTCGTCGTCTGAAACTGTAGTGCTTGTAGCTGTAATAAAGCCGTAAAAATTTCTGCCATAATCGGCAAATAACTTGCTAACGCGTGTACTGATAGCAGTGTCGGTTGAAGAGTCCCACGGCTCAGCGATAATCAAAGTTTGCGGTTTCGGAGACTGAGAAAAATACGCCATAGCAGCCAACGTTTCCGGTGCGTCATCGCCGAAATCCGTAGCTACATCGTCAGAACTTGTATACGTGCGATAACCTTCGCCAGCTTTAACAACGTCTTTCGTATCGCCAAGAATACAGAGCACGCCGAAGCCGCGTGTTTGAGCCGCTTTCGGGCTAAACACCATATCGACGTTAACGATATTGTTTAAAGAAAGTGCCATTTTAAAAATCCTCGTTTAAGAGTTTTGAATTTCTGTAGGTGCTGAAACTAGAGATTTAATTGACCAGCGTCGGACGTATGAATAATCGAGCGTTAGGTCGACGGTGCTCATGGGCGTTCGAGCGTGACCCTCGGCTAATCGGTCAATCTCAATAATCTGAGCCTCGTTAATGCTGAGGCCGAATTTTTGTAGCGCGTCAACGTTCTGAGATAAGTAAATCAGGTCGTGTAGTAAAAACGCCTTCTCTCGACTGTTTTCACCGATGAGCTTTACTCGGCAGTGCGCCGTACCTTCGTAAGCCTGATCTAAATGATCGTCGGTTTCTTCAACGTCGTAAGGCATGCCGTTGAACTCGATCTGATAGAACTCGAAAAATACGTTTAAAACGTTCGTACTAATCGCTGTTTCGAACTCACGAAACATCGGTTTGACGTTGTTCGTATTACAGTCGAGCGCGTCAGCTAACCACGCCTGAAATTTGTCGTCGAAATTCTTTGAATAAACGTATGTAGCAGTGCTTGCGAGTACGCCGTATTTCGTGGAGTCTACGTAACTCATACTTGTTTGCTCCTAGCCAACGTCGCTCGGTAATACGCGCCGTTAGGGTTGTAATCTGCGATAGACATAACGTCGTACAGCACGCCTTGAAATTCGATCTGATCGTTAATAAAGCCGTCTTCAGCAATGCTTACGCGCTCAACGCCGTAGTACGTAAGGCCGCAAGTTACAGGCGAGCCATCTGCGTATACGATATTTACTAACTGGGCGTCGTTAAGCGGCTGGAGTACGGCTTGAATCGGCTTACGGATTTTCGTAATTTCGTCCCTGCCGTTTCCTAACGGTGTAGCTTTTTGGCGTATCAATACGCATGAGACCGTGAAATCAGGGTCTCTAACAATTTCTGAGACATCAATCATTTTTTATCTACGACGTATTGAATAGCGTTGAGTAACGCGCCTGTACGAATAAGTGCTTTCGTACCTTTAAAGCCTTGACGCTGACGTGCTTTTATCGTTGCAGGCGCCAGCGGTACAAAGTTTCGTTGATCGACGATGTTTTCTTTAGCTGTATCGCGAACGAGCATACCGACGACGTTTAAAGCCTTGTTTACGGCGCCGGCTTTGCTGTTTAAGCCTTCGTCTATAAGTGCCTGCTCAAGAATCCCGTAAATACGTTTTTCGTTCGTTATAACGGCAGGTTTAAGGTAAGGACGTGGAGGTATCGAGTGCGTCCCGTACGTTTGCCACGTTGCGATTTTTAGGTTAGTTACAGGCGTATCTTTACGTCGCAAACTTTTCGCTTCGATATAGCCGATTGTCACGCCTTGTTTATCAAACCTAGCGAATCTTTTCTTTAAGTGAAAGATGTCTGACTTGAGCGCGTCCGCTCCTTCTACTTTCATCGTTAAGGCCATGAAGCGCGTCCTGTAACAGCGAACGGCATACGCCGATAACGTTTTAAAAGATCAAAAAATTGTTTGCCGTAAGGCGTACTATTCCAATAACCAGCGTCAGCAAACGACGTAGACGCAGTATCGTAAGAAACAGAAACCGAACCGACAGTTTTAGAAGAGACTGCGCCATGAGCGCCGCTGCTTACGGTGCCTGTAACGTCACCGACCCCGGTACGTTGTCCGTTATCAAGACTAGCTAGGTAATGCGCGGTAAAAAGAGCTTTCCCAAATTCCGTAGATTTACCGAAGCGATTCTCGCTAATTTGGTTATCCGCTTCGTCTAAATAAAACTCTACGCGAGCCTGCGGAAACTCCGAAAACTCAGGAAAAAACTTTAAAAAATCGTCGTATGTCATTTTGTATTTAACGTAATTACGCCCGCTGGTGTACACCAGCAGGCATAAAAAAACCTCGCGAGGTGCGAGGCTTAGATGTTGTCGAAGTACATCACAGTTTCGGGTCTGCGGAACTGAACTTCGGCCAAGCGCCACAAATAAGCGGCGCAGTAATCGAGACCTTTGTCGTATGTCTTTTCGCGCCAAACTGGACGCATATGGTAGCGAACGTAGTTCTTATCTTTCGTGTAAAGAACCATACGATCTTTAGAAGAGGTACCGAGGCCGCTGAGTTCGTTGACTTGATTAACAGTCATAGAACCTGCAACTTTACGACCGAGGGATTCTTGTTCGATGTAATCGATCATAGAGAAATGACGATCGTCAGGGGCTTTCATGCTAAAGAGCTTGACATACTGAGCAGGCGTAAGAAGCATCGTATTCGGCATGATGACGCCTTTAGTTGCTTGATATGCCTGATTAAAGTAGTCGTCAATGGCCTTAGCCGTGTCATCCCATGTGGGAGACGATGCAGAAAGGGCGCCGGAAGTCGTCCCCTTCTTGATTCCTGCGTTATTGAGAAAGCCCTTAAAGCCTAAGTTAGAGTCGCCGAGGTAACCAACCTGATGAGCTTCTTGCAGGAATTTATCGTTAACGAGTTCAATCTGCTCGACGTTAACGTTGATATCTTCAGCTTTCTGAGCGGCCTCAAGCTCCATAGAGGTTATAGAGATTTCTCGGCCTGCTGTATAGACGGCGACAGCCGTAGCGTTCAATTCGTAATCAACGCCGCGCAAGTCGTTAGCGCCTTTACCAAGCCAAGACATACCGGAGGCGTCTTTAGTACCCTGTCCGATGCCTTTAATGTTACGAAGAGCGACGACGTTAGAGACTTTATCGAGGTCTTCGACGATAGGAATGTCGCGAGTGAAATAGTAATTCGTGAGCGGACGGATAATTTCCGGCTCAAGCTGTGCGAGTCGAGAATTCCACAGCGCTTTTACTTGATCTGCTGAAATTGCCATTTTATTTGTCCATAAAAAAAGCCCCGTCCGAGTGAACGAACGAGGCTTAGTTAGTTAAGAAAAATGATGTTTGATTAAGAACCTGAAGCTTTGATTACGACCTGCTGAGTTACCTGAATTTCGGCGCAACCGTCAGCAATACCGTCGGCGGCGAAAACTGCGCGTACGGGTACTTTCGTGTTGTCAGTCGTAAAGACTTTTTTTGTCGCGTCAAAGTAAACGGGCTGGTTGCGTTTAGGCGTAATCGACTCGGCGGCAGGCACCTGAATGTAACCAGTGCTAAGTACACCGATTTCCTGCGGGAACACCTGCAACGTCCAACCCTCGTGATAACGCACGACAACGCCGATCATAGCGTCGAGTCCGTCACCTGCTTCGAGCACTTTTGCCGTGCCGTCCGTGTCCTGTTTGACAGGCAAGCCGGCGCCGATAGCGGCGTTTGTCGTAATAGACTTAATGTCCGCGCCACCGCGAGTGACGAAACCCGCGATCATGTTTTGTTCAATGTATCCAGTCTGCATTTTTATCTCCGATAAGTTATCTAGCTTTATTCCAAAGAGCCGCACTTTGCTCGACAAAAGACTTCGCCTTCTTCGGTGCTTCATCGTGCTTAACTGTTGCGAGCGTCGCCTGAGTCATAGAACGCTTGAAGTTTGCGCAGGCGCGTAAAACCATCGCACAATCGCATTTAGACAAGTCGCCGAAAGAGTCGACAAAAGATTTACCCTGCTGAGATTTGGCAAATTCGAGAATTGCGGCATACGGCAGATTAGGAGTCGTAGGCGCCAACGAAGGAGCGATATCTGCGGCGTCACGAATCATCGCGGCGTCGAGCTTGATTTCGGGTTTAGCGTCTTTCTTCGCTTCTTTCTTCTTACATTCGTCTGCTTTCTTATCTGCTTTAGCGTCAGTCAACGCTTGAAGGATAGCGACGCCTAATGCGGCAGGGTCAATGCCAGCGAACGGATTAGGAGCGACGTTCATATCGTCATCGTCGGCTTTCTGTTCTTCAGTAGCAGGCGCCGGAGTTTCTACGGCCTTGTTATCCGGTGCAGGTGTCTGAGTGGCGTTAGGCTCAGGCTGTTTAGCTTCGTCAGCGTTAGTAGACGGCGCGGGAGACTGAGCTTGCGTAGATTTTTCGATAGCGGCGACCCGTTCTGTCAACGCCTGAAGCTGTTGAAGAATCTGAGCGCTCACATCAGGCGCTTCATCTTTTTTATTAAAAAATGCCATTTTTTTATTCCTTGATTTAGTGATTGCAGAATCTTTTAGAGAACACGTTCTTCCACCTCGTCCGAGCGGTACGAGAGCAACGTGATTTCCTATGAAGTTTGTTTCGACGCCGATACCGCCGCCTTGATCGATAACGTTTGAATCGAAACCGCACGAAAGCTCTATCGCTTTACCGTTCACGACTTCTTCAATCGCTTTCGGGTCGAAAATAATGATGTCAGCGACTAGACAGCCTGCTGTAGATTCACGGCCTTGTCGTACGTGAGATACGGTACCTACGGCGAATTGTTTCCAGTTTTCCCCGTTGACGTTAGCCACGTCAGGATGTCCTAACGTAACAGGTTTTCCCTCGAACGAATTGATCGTATCGTCGGAGAATAAAACGTCACTAGGACGTATTAAAAAGACTTTCCCGTCCGCGTTAGGCTTTACCTGATCTAATTCGTCGGGTAAATATTCACGTGTACCAATCGACGCGATAACAGCGTTACGACAAACTAAAAAGCCCTCTTTCGTGAGAGCTTTATTCGGTGAAATTGGATAGCTTAAGTCATACATTTAGACTCCTTATCCCCCTGTAGAAGGTAATAACGGAACTGCGTAACACCTGCAATTTTTTGCTATAATCGAATTGTATGTTACGCCATACCATCCTTTAACAGTTTCTAGGGTATATACATGTCCAATAAAATTCCTGAAGAAAAGATTCTCTACGCGAAAACCTTGGTAGAGCGAGGAAACACCCTCAAATTTGCGGCTGAACAAATCGACGTTAGCCCCGATGTACTTAGCCTCAAACTTCGTGCTCTCGGAGTCGTTATCTCTAAGAAAAACCGCAGGCCCCACAACTTCATGGAAATTGACGTTCGAGAGATCGTCCGCCGTTACGAAAACGGGGAAAGCGTTCTGTCGCTGGCTCGTAAATTCGGAGTCTCTCGCGGCGTTATTACTAAGCGCCTGAAAGAAGCGGATATCGAACTTAGAAACAGCAGTCAAGCCATGTACTTGAGAATGGCGAGAACGTCCTTTGAAGAAAGACGTGCGCTGTCTGCTAATGCTCGTAAGGCTCACATCGATAACATCATGAAAAACGCTGAGCACTATAGCCGCGGCCCGGGTGAGTTTGAAATCGCGGATGCGCTTAAGAAACTCGGGCTTGAAGTTATCGAACAAGTCCCCTTTAATAACGGCTGTGTCGACATGACCGTTAATGGCGTCATCGTAGAAATTAAACTTTCCACTAACGGAGGAGCGTTCAACTTCACCAGAAAACGCGTTAAAGAGTTGATCGAAAGTCGTAAACAATTTATCTTCATCGGATTCAACCACGCCGACTGCATTAGTGAGAGGCTTGAGGAGATAGTCGCCCTTACGCAATTCGCCACACTTCACCCAACCGCGTTGGGTAAGTATTGGATGATTACATGTCGCCGTTATGAAATTCCCGGAAGCGTTAATTTTTACGATACGACCATTAAACTTTGTTCGGAAAATCCTCTTTAAGTCTTTCGGTATCTCTACGATTTCATCACCGGGGAAACAGTTGTAAGTACCCCCGGGATTGTAGTATTTCCCCGGCTCAACTTCAGGGGGATTAGAAAACGAACAAACGCGCCCGTCCATCGCTTGATGCGACTCGCGTACTTGTTCGTCCTCAACCGTATGCCAAACGTACTGATCGATTCCGACGCTCTGCGCCTGAGCTTGTACGAGCGTTGATTGCGTTCGAGCTACTTCAGTACGTGCGATACGTCTAGCGGCGTATTCGGGATAATTAGGCGTCAATCCTTGAATTTTCGCGACTAACGTTTCGTGACGTGCGCCAGTCTCGAGCGCAATCTGAGCGCTGAGCTTCTGAGCTTCTAACGCCGCGTTTACGGGTAACGTTTTAATGAGGTCTACTTTTTCTTGTACGAGCTTATTTACGAGTGCGATCATTTGCGGCGACTGCGTATCAATACGTAGACCCGCCGTCTTTTTGAAGTCACGCGCAAGTAAAACCGCATTGTTACTAATGATCTTAGACCACAGCGACGCCGTTGGAGCTGGTAACGCATTCGCGTAATTATCGAGCTGTGCTTGCAGTATCCCGAAGTCTTTAATCGTCCCGTCGGCGTTCAGGTTCATGTTAATAATCGCCTGAATGTTACGAGCGACTTGACGGTAATAACGCCACACTCGAGCACGATACGTTTTTTCGTGATTAAACGTTGCCATTTAACGTAAACGCTCCGAAATTGGGCTTTTCGTTAGAGTCGACGGCATTACCGATGTTAGGCAGGCCAGCTTCAACGTACTGCCCTGTTTCGTTAGGTATCGGCGGCGGCTCTACTTCATTAAGCGACTCGATATCCTGCGACGTAACGGTTGAAAAGATTCCCGTTTTTTCGCTTAACGCGGCGATTTCTTCGAGCGCTCGTTTGTCAGAAATTAGCCCTGCTGCTTGTACGCTAAGAATCGTGTTCACAGCGTTCTGAGCGTTCGTAATACGTTCGCTCGTTGTTTCTTGTTTAAGCGGTACGAAGTCGAAGTCGATATCGGAGACTTCGCGGCCTGCGCTAGTGAGGATTAGCGACGCGATACGACTAATCGGTTCGCGTAACTTATCTTCTTGCAAGCGTGAGATCGTATCGTAGTAATTAGCTAGATCAGCGTCTCCGCTCGAAAATCCTGCTGGCGACATACCGAATAATTTGACTAACGGTATTTCTGCGGCGCCGGCGATCTGCTCAGAGAACGTAATTAGAACGTCACGAATGCCACCAAAAGAATACGACTGAGACTGAAACGTATCTTTGCTGTCTGAAACAGTTAACGACGAGTTATTTTGAACGTCGTTAATCATTTTTACAGCGCGTCCCATGAAAGAAGCGCGTTCGTCGTCTTGTAAGCCCTGCCAAAAATTCTCGATACCTAAATAGCGTATGTAGCAGCGCTTGAGTAATTCGAGACAGCTATCTAACGAAGCTCCGTATGCGTTGACTGCTGAGTTAGCAACGTCATAAACAGACTCGCCCCAGCCTTGATTGACGTTTAATTTGCGATGTGTTGAACGTATTCCATTGAAACGAATAACACGACTAGCGTCAGCGTCGAACGTGCTCAACGTTCCGTAGGCTGGCTGAATGCTGTATTTAACAGGTAAACCCGCTTCAGCGCCATACGTTTTTACGGTCGTGCTCGGCGTGATTTCAGTTTTATCGAATACGCGGAAACCGAGCAACGTTCCGTTAGGGTTTAAAACGCTTTCCGGCGTCCCGTCACCCATATCGATCATTACGAGACTACCGCCATATACACGCGCATACGTAATAGCGTCAGTCAGCAGGCGCCACACGTTAAGCCTACGAAACTCTTTCTCTAGGAAAGCAGACGTATCAGCGTCTAACCTCCAGTTAACGCCCTTCGATGTCATGTCGCCGGCGATAGACTCAGCCATACGACGCGCAATCCAATTCGACGAAAATAAACGACCTTTCAGCTCGTCCGGTAACGAAAAACTTATTTCGTTTGCGACGTTCGTAATTAGCTCGCCTGTGCATACAGAGCTTACGTATGCAGTCGCGCTGTCGTGCTTCGTACGTCCTGCGTTTTTTACTTGAATATTTTTTGCCATGAGAAGGATGTGCTATTCAGTTTTCCGACGACGCCGTAACGTAGAGCGTCCGGCACGTGTGAAAACTCGTGATCGGCTTTATCTGTCGGATTTCCTGACGAGTCAGTCGCCCACGTATAATTAGTGATTTCGTTATAGAAATTCGGAACGTCAGGCGCAACGATAATTTGATACTGCTGTATAAGCTGAATACCGTATCTAACGCTGTCAGCACCTTTAGGCGCGGCTACAGCGTTAACGCCTAGACTGCGTAGTTCCTCGATAGATTTAGGCTCTGCGGCATCGCACTGAACTTCTTCGCCGCGCAGTCCTTCGGCTTTGATCTTTTCGGCGATTTCAGCGTTAGTAAGACCACGAACAAGAAAACAGCGAGTAATGTAGATTTTCTTGTCACGTTGATTAACGAAACCTCCGACGAACGCGGTAGGGTCTGTAAAACCGAAGTCTAGGCCGTAAAACGGTTTACACTCGTCGTCTTTGTTTAGTGCGTCGAAGTCAAACTCAAGCTCAACGACGTTTTCGTAAATCGTGCCTGTAGAAAGACCCCATTCGCCTAAGCCCTCGACTTTATAACGTCGAGGCTGATCGAGCTTCATACGCTCGAATATCGCAATGTCCGCAGGGTCTAGCCACTCGTTACATAAGTAAGTCGTCGTTAGTGCTAACGTGTCGTCGTTCGGGTTATCAAAGAATCGTTTCTTACCCCACCATCTTTCAGACCACGGATTTAACGTAAGAATGAATTGTTTCCATAATCCCGCAGGCAACTGACCGCGAATGGAAAGATCGAGTTTGTTGAACTCGTTTTCGTCCTCAATCTGATACGCTTCGTCAATCCATACCCAGCAAAGTACACCAGTCGGTACAGAAATAGACGTAATTTTCTGCGCGTCATCGAAGCCGCGAAAAAGGATTTTTTGACCTGTCAGCTTATGCGTAATCTCGAGCGGCGATACTTTGAAATCCCAATATTCCTCGACTCCTAAGCGATGTACAGCCCAAACTAAATCTGAGTAACACGAATTTCTAAGCGTACGTTCGTAACGTCGAATAACGAGCGCGTTCGCCTCTTTGTACGCCATTAAGTTAACGATTAACTTAAGCGCCGAAGTCTTTGACTTCTTAGAGCCGCGCCCACCCTTGCATACGACATAACGCTGTTTGCTATTCCAAAATGACGCGTAACCTCGACCGACGATTTCGCTCAGCTTTAATTTTCTTTGCTTCATTCATCGTTCAGTCTTTTAAATCATTTTGAATAATGAGCACCGGCGCCACGTTCAAATCTTTTCCGTCTTTACCGGTAATGGCGACTTTCTTTCTATCGCCGAAGTTTTCGTCATTCCGCATAGTGGCTTGTCTAGCGCATTCCTGAATTACGATTTTTTTCGCTTCTACGTAACCTTTCGGCAGGTCGGCGCCGGTCTTTATACAACGATCAGCTATGCGATTTAATCTCTCTACTTGTTCCCATCCGAGCGCGTCAAAAAGCCACGAGCTTTCTTTACGTGCTTGCGCGGAACGGTGACAAAATTCTTCGTTTTCTTCTTTCCAGCGAATTATCGTTCGTCTCGAAGGCATACCCTTCATCGCGCCGATCTTGCGCTCTGATTTTCCCTCGAGAATTAAATCGATAATTTTGTCGGCTAATTCTTGAGAATACTTCACTGGACGGCCGACTTTGTTTTTTGTTGAAGTGGCCATGTTTCGTAATAAATAAATCCAGCGGAGTGGGCGTATTTCCGGAGAAATCTAGGCTTGCTGGATGTTGTTGTATTTGGCTCGGTGAACGATGCCCACCGAGAGGCGATAGCGACTCGAAAGAAGGTGCTGAATAAACACAGTCGCTAGAAGAAGTGTCGCGTTACATATACAAGATAACGCGGCTTTCGTTTACGGTTCGCTTGACTCAAAGGAGGCTTGAACAAGAGGCTCTATGACAGTGTTTGTATATTGGTTACCGTGAAACGAAAGACCGCTCGCGAAGTCATGAAACGTTGGAGAGAAACATGAAAGCGAGCGGGCGAATTCTTTGACTTTTTCTTACGCTGTTTAGCTTAATCGTTGTCGTTCGTCGTTTCCTCTGAGCGCGCCGGTTCCTCCGCAAGGAACCTTCTCTAATTAAGCCAAATCGGGCGGCTGATACACAGCTTGAAATTGTCTAGTACTTACACTACACGTTATTTCTTGTTGTTGCAATAGATGGAATAGACGCGAATACGCATAGCGAAAAACGTTAGAGCGTCGGTAGTCCAAGCGTCTAACATTTGCGGTCGTACGCGCCAAATTTTACGTCCTGCTCGATTGAGAGAGTTTTCCGAGCCGAATACGTATAAAAGTACGATTAGCTTAGCTGTACGCACGTTAAGCCCGTGAGTGCCGATAGTGAGCATTTCGGTATCCGGCGTGCTCATATGCTGCCAAACCGTATTTAGCAAGTCAGCGTCTTTCTGATCTACCTCGATTCCGTAGTCTGCTGATCTATCCTCAGGCCCCGTGTAGTCTTCTGAGAAATCGGTTTTATTACGTGTCAGCGCTAGAGCTTTTTGAACTGCGTAAGTAATCGAGATATTCTTAACGACTTTGTCGCGATAAGCTCGGCGCCAGTTATCGAGGCGCGGTCGTAATTCTTCGATTAGCTGTTTTTCTTTATCGTCCATAAAACCTCCTGCTTGTCATTTAATTATTGAGACTGATAGGCGTTTCTTCGTCTGAGTAAGAAAGATATTGCCAGCCGCCCCCGTCTTTCTTGCGACGCGGCGCGACTATGTAGAGCTGTAACGGATATTTAGAGCTGAATACTTTGCATTTGACTTTTGCATCGTCTGCGTAGCAAGTGAACGAGCCTTTGACTTCGAAAACTACGAGACTCATGTCATTCAGCAGTACGAGGAAATCAGGCGTATATCTGCACTGATTTTCTGCGATTTTGAACGTTACAGCTTCGAACCAATAATCGACGATTTCGCCAGCACGTTTGCGACGTTCAAGAAGTGCTGCAAACGCTGTTTCCGTCTTATTCATTTCTCCAGTTCGCAGGCGTCCTTTTGCTTGTAAATATTTATTCATCGTTTTCAATCCCTGCGATTAACTTGTTAAGGCGTCCGCGAACGCGATTCATTTGAATGATTCGTTTAGACGTAAGATTCATATCCCACTGATGTCTATCGAAATAGAGTCTGTATCCGGCCATTAAATACGTATGAAATTTCTTATGGATGGTGTACGGAGTAAGGCTCAACTTGACCTCAATTTCTTTCGGCGTTTTATTCAATGACGCTAGCCGTACGACTTCAAAGCAGTAGTCTGATAAATCATCACCTTTAATGACGCGATCGTTTTCGAATCTCATATTTTTAATCTCCTTGGGAAGGCGTTTTTTAGCGCCGCTGTGCGATCATTTGCGCGTGAACGTGCCAACGATCAAACTGCGAATAAAAAGCGCGCCTGCGTTGAATTTGATCGTCTTGCGCACGTTTGAAACGTGTACATCGTGCGAAACTAATCGGATAGCATTCACCCGGAGCGCGTGATTCGTGCAGACAAAAGATATTCATATCTCCGAATGACGCTTTAGGAGGTACGCGCTTCTTGCCTTCGTTGTCAATCCAATACGAAGCGGCGTGAGCGCAGTAAAGACAGCAACCACGATTCATTAAAACCGCCTCCAGACTAATAAGAACGTGAAAAGAATCGCGATAAAACAAATAACGAACGCTGTATCGTTCATGCTGTTATCTCCTTGAAATCCAAATAGCCGCGACAAACTCGAGAAACCAAACGATTAAAACCGTGATGACGAAAACGCTAAAGTCTGTTATTCCGACCAATTTCGACACGCAGAACGCAACGACAAACGCAATCCATAGCGTTATGAACGAGAAACAAAAAGCGAAAATATGATCTTTCATCGTTCATCCTCCTTGTACGTAAGCATCCAAATCGCGAGCTTCGTGAGTAAGTAGCCGTTGATAAAAGCGATAGGCGCGAAAATGAGCGTTAGAAATACGTAAGACTCAATCGACATCGTTATCTCCTAGAAATACGGCTCAATTTCTGTTTCTTCTTGCGCTGGCTCAACGGCTTCTAACCATGTTCGATTAGGAATACGATCGTTACTAACGCAGAAATTCAATGACGCGCTATCACGCCATAGGCTGATATAGCCTTCGAAAGGACCGTTACGTTGTTTGCATAGATTCAGAACGAAATCCGGTTTGCTGTCGTCGACTGACTTACCTTCTGCGAGTTTTTGAGTTTTCGACTTGTCGTAGGCGAGTACAAAGACGTTAAAAGCGACGTTTGTAATGTTTGACGAACCCTTGATCGCGTCTTTAGACGCGGCGTTAAATACTGAGTAATTCGTAGTCTCGTTATTCTTTCGGCAGTGCGCTACAACGATAACGTGTACTTTGTTGACCTTCGCAAACTCTACGAGCCGCTCCATCAAGTAATCAGTCTCGTTTTTGTTCATATCGTCTTGAACGCACATAAGTAACGAGTCAACGATTAGAACGTCAGCACCGCCGTAGTTAACTGCTGCGTCAAGCAGTCGTAACAACTGATCTGGCGTAATTTTTGAAGTCAAGTCGGCGATAGTGATGTGTTTCTTGAAACGCTCAAAGAAAAGATTCATATCGTCCGCGTTAATGACGCGTTTAGACTCTGAACAAAATGTTTGAGTCATCATTCTGTCGAGAGTACGTAACGGAGACATTTCAAGCGAGGCGATGTAAAGCGTCGCTCCACGCGAGACCAAGTGCAGTCCTATTTGACCTAAAAGCATAGATTTACCGCTACCGTTTTCGCCTGCGAAAACAGTAAGCTCGCCTGCGCGAAACTCGAAGTTAATCGGTTTTCCTAAGAATTTCGGTAACGTTTGAGTAAACGGCAGGTTGTACTTAGCGACGTGCCTTTTCTTTTCTTCAAGAAAATTTTGATAATCGTTCTTAAATTCGATAATATCTTTGTTGATATAGAACTCTTCGGGGCGGTTTGCTAATTCTGCGTACTCAGATAGCGACGCCTCGATTTTCTTTCCGTCCAGCGGGTCTGCCCAAAATTCGCCAATGGAAGCGAAATCAGGCGAATCTTTCGTATTGTTTTCTGACATCGTTATATCTCCATGAGACAAATCGTTTGTCGGTAAACATGACCGACACGACTAAGTTTTTAGGTTGAAATTTCGGTAACTCAGACATCCATCGCTTTACCGCTTCTCGGACGTTCGGCGTATCCTCAACGTCGATAAAGTCAAAAAGAATGTTTTTTCCTCGTAATGCTTCAGGCTTAAGACGCTTCGGGTCGTCGTTGAATGAAACGAGAACGGTTGGCACTTGCGGAGCACGTTCAGGCAATACTTCGACGCCATCGATTTTTACAGCGTCGTTCTTGTAGAGCTTTATAACGTCGTCATTCAGCTCAGAAAAAAATACGAGCTGAAAAGACGTAAGCGCGTCCGGACATTCGTACATGACGTTACCTGCGTGATCGATAATCTGAGCTGGAGGCGCAAACATCATTTATTCGTCTCCTTCGCTACTTCGGGTATGTCTGACACGTTGTAAGCGCGCATACCTTTTTTAACGTTTTCACCTAAGACGGCTTTAGCTTCGTCAGAGTACGTAACCGGCTCAAGGTCTTTGTAGAAGTCGTCGGCTGTAATCCATTTTGCGTTAGGATCTTTCCATTCGTCTTTAACCCATTCAGCCTTAAAGCCGCGCCAGTCTCGAAGAATTACTTCGTCTAACGCTTCTTCTAACGTCCAGCCCGCTATTTTTGCTTCATTACGTATCGTGTTAATCACGCGTTCGCTAACGATCGCTTTCTTTTGTTTCCTATGAGCTAAGAAATCCGCCCACAAATCGTCGCTTACGTCGTCAGGCTTTACTACGCTAGTTTGCTTTTTAGTGGCTGTTCCAGTAGACCGAGACTTTTTTTCTGTTTTTGGTTTAGAAAAGACAGGCTCAGTGTCTTCCACTTCTTCTGCATTCAAAAACGGAAGTTCTTCCTTTGTTGGATCGGTTTTTGAAAAAGAAGGTTTTTCAGACACACGCCCCGCGAAATCCTCAGAGACTTCCGGATGTTGTTCGCTCTTTTCGGTGCCTGTATATATTTCCTGTTCCTGTTCCTGTTCCTGTTCCTGTTCCTGATATGGCATAGGGTATGCGATACCGTATGGAATACCGTTAGACATATCGTATTTCGCAAGTTTTTTGAATTCAGGATGTAACGCTTTTACATACGCCTCTCCCCTTGTCTCGCAAGCCTTTAAGACAGATTTTGCTATTTTGATAAGAAGCTGGCATTCAGGTAACAGATCGAGCAAAGACGACCACGAAATTACGACTTTTGGGTTTTCCGGAGGGTTGTACTTTAAGAAGTTTTTTATCCAAAAAATTCCCGCTTCGTCGTACTCCAACATACCGTATTCAGACAGTTGCTTATACCCTATGCCATACCGTATTTCGTCAAACTTTAAAATCCTCGATACGGTATGTTTGTCGACAGGTACAGCTCCGACCATTGTTGTTTGCGGTGCAGTCAACATGAATAGGAAAATGAGCCTCGCGTCAGAACTCAATGCGTTAAATTTCGCGTCATTCCAAATTCGCACGTCAATTTTTTTATAACGAGCCATAACGCCTCCTATCGTGTGTTTTTCCAAATTTCGAGATCGGGAAATTTCAAACGAAAGTACGGAATACGGCTGCTTGGAACGCCATTCTTTTCCCAAAGACAAATAGCCGCTCTTGTTAGTCCCAACGACTTAGCTATCGCGGTTTTCTTTCCCCATTCCTTTTTGTTTTTTCCGGAATACTTTTCGGCAATTTCTTTAAACGCTAATCGTCTAAATTCCCTTTCGTTCATCTCTCTATCCAAGTTAATGAATTTTGTTTAGACAATTTAACATAAATGGAAAGAAAAATAAACTTTACGAATACGATAATTCTTTGAACTTTTTATTAAGTTTTGTTAACATTTAGTAAAAAGAAAGGGGAAATATCATGTCCTTCGCTAAACGCTTAAAAACACTTATGGACGAACGTGGCATAACTAACGCTGACTTATCGAAGAAGTTAGGCGTCACTCGAGCCACCGTTAAATGGTGGGTAGACGGGAAAACGTTACAACTCAAATATGATGACGCGGCGGCTTTGGCTTCGCTTTTCAACGTCAATGTAGATTGGCTTATGACCGGCAACGGCCCGGAGCTGAGCGAAGACAATCCAAATGCCGTAACCATTAGAAAAGTAAATCTAAAAGGACTTTGCGGGGAATATTCTCATACTACCGCCCCTATAGAGATTTATGACGAATCGGAATTAGTAGATACTATTCAAGCCGGCGCCAAATGGTTTTTCAATAATTTCCCGCACTACGCACCTGAAGATGTGAATATCGTAACCGCGACTGGCGACAGCATGGAGCCGCTTATCAGCGAAGGTGATTTAGTGTTTATTGATACTAAGTCTCGAGTATGCGATCGTGACGGCATTTACTTCTTATACCTAGACGGTCAATACTTTATTAAGCGTGTGCAGCGCTCTATCGGAAAGAAACTAATCTTAATTTCAGAGAATCCGAAGTATCGAGATATAGAAATCGAAAGTGATTCTCAAGTTGAGTTTTTCACTATCGGACGTGTCATAAAGTCCTTTAAAACGGTAGGTTACTAACTTCTTTTTTTCTTGGAGGAAATATGCGATTAGCCTTATGTCTTACGTTATCGGCATACCTTCTCGCCAGCGCCAGTGTTACTACAGCTCAGGAAACAAAACAGCCTTTTGATGAACAATTATTAAAATCCTTGATTAATGACGATTTAGAGACTGGCTTAGAGGATGGTAGAAACTTTTTAGACCTTAAGAAATATGTAGGTAATTTTGAACGCGTAACTGTTACGGACGTTCAAAAAGCGTACTCAAAAAATGAAATTAAAGGGCTAATGGCTAGCCATTGAATATCTAATCAAACCTATACATACTCAGCTTCCT
>ERZ779870.933-NODE-933-length-24161-cov-9.87605_pt1 | contig 24161 bp, 27 predicted proteins | sample MGYA00511247_ERZ779870 | MGnify/ENA primary metagenome ERZ779870 (study PRJEB29588, sample SAMEA2149068) | human gut metagenome | biome: human gut; feature: human-associated habitat; material: faeces | place: Denmark | collected 2008/2010 ...
CTTTCCATGGGGGGATCAGGTGGTTCTCTCCCTTTCCGCTACTACCAATCCTGCGAGAGCGTGTTCTGCCCGCTAAACGCCTCCTTTTTGAAGAAAATTTGAGAAAAGCAATGGCCAGCCAGCCCGACCGCAGGAAACGACAAAAAGCGCCCGGCAGGTCACAGACCCACCGGGCACAATAGCAAGTGATATGCAGATTATTTACATGGTATAGTTCATACTCATGGCCGAACATCTCCGCCGACTGGAACGAGCTTTTTTTGAGCGGCTAACCTTTGTCAGATCAGGCGGTGACAGCATCCGGCGCAGCATGGCGGCATCCCCCTTTTATGCCGCCGTGTGAGCTGTCTGGACAAAGAAAAACGGCGGCTCGAATCGAACCGCCGTGAATCAAGTGCTCTTTTGCGCATAGAAAGCCGTCTGCCCCGCGGCGGTTTTTTTCTTTTCTGCCGCCGGGCAGATCATAGAGGATATAAAAACAGAGCCGATAACCTATGAGGTTTTTCCTCAGTGTTATCGGCTCTGCGTCTTAGCGTCTGGCTCTTGGATGATGGATAGATTCAGTTGTCTTACCGCGATCAAGGTTTCATGTTTGCATTTTGGGCAATACAGCGGAAAGTTTTCCAGAACTGTATCATCGCGGATTTTCAATCGCGTTTTGCTGCCGCAAAAGGGGCATAAAATCCATTCTATCTTCATGTTATCTTCCTCTGTGCTTGGCTTTCTTCTTTTCCTGCCGTATGGCAAACTGGCGGTCTTTCTCCGTCTCTTTCTGCTCACGGCTCTTGGCTTTCCGTTCCAGCTTACATTGCTCATGCTGGAGTTTCAACGCCTGCTGCGCCTTTGTTCCAATGCCTTTATCCTGCAGTTGGCTTTGAATTTCGCGCTGCATACGTTTGGGATTGATTTTTCGCTCTATGGCTATCTCGGCCTGGATTGGAGGACTGAATTTCAGCTTGTGCCAATTCTTCAACAGAAACTCATAGACCTCGTAATCTTTGGGCTCTGAGCCGAAAGTAATTTTGCATACCTCGTACTTACCGTTATCCGTTCTTTCGTATAGACCGATCCAAAATGGAGCTTCAAACAGGATGGTCAAACTGCTTTGGGAGCTTGTACTCATTCTTCCAAGAACTGCCCTTCAAAGTGATCCAGCCATTCCAAAAGAGCACGATAGAGAAGCTGCTGCTGTTCAAAAATCGTTCTCCCATCCAAGGGAATGTCTGCAAATTCCCGCGCATAGCCCTCGTTCAATTCAGCCGAGGACTGTATGCTCTGGCGCAATGCCGAAACCAGCTCCACTGCTTCGGCTTTGTCCATCTTGTTCAAATTGGTAATGACTACATTGAAATCGAATAATAGGGGCACCGGGCCAGCGGCGCAAGAGGCCATCAGCTCCTTGAAATACGCTCTGCCCCGATCGGTAATAGAATAGATGGCCTTGTCCGCAAACTTATCACCTTTGACAATATCGCTTTGGAGATACCCCTTCTCGCTCAACTGAAGGACCTTACGATAAATAGAAGGTACGCTTATTTTTGTCCAGCGGGAAAAATGGTGGTACTCCACATCCTTCTGAATGTCATAGGCGCTTTGCGGTTTCTCCAGTACAATACCAAGTATGACTAAATCAATCGACGACATAACGACACCTCCAACTTTTACTATTAACAATAGTACTATCAATAATAGCAAAAGTCAAGGCGCATACACTGAATGTAGCCAAATCAAAATAAAACTCTCAAAGTCAAGAGAACAGTTTTCTTAAATCCGCAATTCTCCCTGATTGAATTTCAGTAATATGACTCTGGATTTGTTCAACCGGCCAGTCCCACCATTTCATTTTTAATAATGTATCTATATCATTATCTGAAAAGCGTTTTCGGATTGTCTTAGCGGGAACGCCACCGACAATCGTATAAGGGGGAACATCTTTTGTAACGACAGCGCGGGTACCAATAATTGCTCCATCCCCAATGGTAACACCAGACAAAATCACTGCCTCATATCCAATCCAAACATCGTTGCCGATAATAATATCGCCTTTATTGTCCCATGCACTCGTTATGTTTTGGACATCCAATCCCCATTCCTCAAAAAAGATAGGAAATGGAAAGGTAGATAGCGACATTTGCGTATGATTGGCACTAGTAAACAAAAACTTTGCTCCGCAGGCGATGGAACAAAATTTTCCGATGATAAGTTTGTCATGGTTGATCGGATAGTGATACAGTACATTGTTCTTCTCAAACTGCCGCGGATCATAGACGAAGTCGTTATACATGGTAAAGTCCCCGACAAGGATGTTGGAATTTTTGATGACATTTTTCAGATAAACGGTTTCGTGGTCGTTGGTGCGAGGATAAATGTTCTCTGGATTCATGACTTTCCCTCCTCTCGAAGTTATGAGAACTCATATCTCTTAATCAGTGAAAAATGGTTGTTCTCCACATAGTAAACAGCGTGTTCCTTGGCCGAATAAACAAAAGAAACTCTAGTGGCCCAGATTCCTTCCTGCCGGACGGCTTGAAGTACAGAAAACGCATCGCTGACAGTAAACTGCTTTCCGTAAGTGTTTAGAAGTTGAGCAGTCCTTTCGTATCGATCATCTCCCGGCACAAGAAAGGGCATTGTGCTTTCGGGTGCAAGGATAGAGTAATTGGTAATCAGCGAGTAGCGTCCATCGCCTTCCCGCCAGCCAATACCCGGTTCAACGATCAGGGTACGCCCCTGCTGGTCGGACAACATGGCCTGCATGGTGGCATCCGGGGCATAGACGATCTTCTGTTCCTGCACGATCTGCAGTGCATCGTCAAAACTGATTTTTGCCTGCACAAACTGTTCTGTCAGGTCTGCGATTGTCATGCAACCTTTGAAATCCTGATAGGCCCCCTCCGGGTTTCCGTGAACATACAACAAGGTTCCGACATTTCCGTTGCGGTTCACGCCATGATAGGAATGACGCATCCCATCGGGCCGCAGGATGCCGATATAAAAGCGGTCTTTTTCTGTTATGATTTTGTGATTCCACACGGCAAGGTCAATCTCAAAATTGAAGCCGGTGATTATATCATCACCTCGGTAGACAAATCGAGTACACATAGTTTTTTCCTTTCTTGTGATGTATTTGTTATTTTATCGTACTGCCGATGCAAACACTTTTCTATCCACTAGACAATACCGAATCAATCTGTATCAAACAAAAAGCGGGGGTTGCATTTCTGCAACCCCCGCCGGTTCATTTCTGATAAATGATTTTACGAATGGCCGATACGGACAAGAAGTATTTTTCCGCTAACGCCTCCATAGAGGTTCCGTTCTGAAACTCCTCTACGATTTGGCGGTTGCGTTGTTGCAATTCCTGCCGGTAGCCCGAAGCTTCTCCCCATCGTTTTTGCTGCGCTTGATCAGACGGGACATAAAGATAGCCCCCTTGCACATAGCTTTGCAACTCCTTGACTAGCGCATCGGGAAGAAGATCTTTTGCATTGATGTATTTCATGCAGGCTTCCTCCTTGAGATGATTGTCAAGTAGCAAAGCCAGCATATTCATTTTGCGACAATTTTTACTCCATGCAAATGTCGCAATCTACTGGCTTTGCATGGAGCCATTCTTCGTTGAGCTTTGTCATTAATACCACTTCTTTCCGCTCTTAAACATTGTAATTATATCATAGCGCTTGCCCATGTGCAAGAAATGAGTATGAAAAATAAAATGTAGTAATAAAGCATATAGCAACATTCCACAGACAAAATATGAAATATACAATGTAAGTGGGTGATGCTATATGGCGAATATTGAAGATTGCCCCGGTTTTGAAACTTTCGGTGCCGATGTAAAAGCCGCTCGGAGCGCAAAGCATCTATCGCGCAAGACATTGGCAGAGATCGTTAACATCGACTCCCGGTATCTCGCAAATATCGAGAACGAAGGTACGATTCCTAGCTTGCCGGTTATCATACAGCTTATCAAAGTGTGCGGACTTCCCGTGGAACGGTACTTCAATCCAGAGGTCATGCGGGAGGAAAGCGCACAGAGACAGCGTATCAGCCACAAACTGAAACTTTGTCCAGAGCAGTATTTGACCATCATCGAGGGTGCGCTTGACGGGGCGCTTAAAACTAAAGAATCAGCAAACGAAACGGAGGGTGTGTGAAAGTATCCTCCGTTTTCGTTTCCTCTGGGCGGCTCTGCCGCCCTTTTCTTTTGAAAAAATCCGGGATTTTGTGGGCAGACGAAGGTGGTTCCGGCATTGTATTTACGGGGGAAGGAGCGTAGAGCAAGCACAGCAAGTGTGGCCACACTTGCGAATTTTGCTTTAGGGAACCCCTTCCCCCTAAATACAAAATTGCTTGTTGGGATAGCCCCAAACCCTTATGCAGAAAGGACGGTGCCACCCTATGGTAAATCGAAAACGCCCCATCATCCTGCGCTGTCCGGTGACGGCAGAAGAACGGAGCCTGATTGAGCAGAAAATGGCCCAGCTCCAGACAAAGCGGATCGGTGCCTACTTGCGGAAGATGGCAATCGACGGATATATCATCTATGTGGACACCAGGGACATCAAGGAGATAAACAAACTCCTGTCCGCCATTGGCCGGAACATCAATCAGATCGCCAAACGGGTCAACGCCGGAGGACCTACCTATCAGGCCGACATGGAAGAAATCCGGGAAAGGCTGGATCAGATATGGCAGTTACAAAGACGCATCCTATTAAGTCAACGCTGAAAGCGGCCATTGACTATATCTGCAATCCCGACAAGACGGACGGGAAGCTGCTGGTGTCCTCCTTTGGCTGCGCCGCCGAGACCGCCGACATTGAATTTGAATGGACACGCCGCCATGCCATTGACAAAGGCACGCACCTGGGCCGCCACCTGATTCAAGCCTTTGAGCCTGGGGAGGTATCGCCAGAGGAAGCCCATGAAATAGGGTTGCAGTTGGCAAAAAAAATATTGGATGGTAAGTACGAGTTTGTACTTACCACCCATATTGACAAGGGACATATTCACAATCATCTGATTTTCAATGCGGTCAGCTTCACCGACCACAAGCACTATCATTCCAACAAGCGTAGCTATCACGAAATACGCCGGGCCAGCGACCGTTTGTGCCGAGAACACGGCCTATCCGTCATCGTCCCTGGCCGGGACAAGGGCAAGAGCTATATTGAGCATCAGGCCGTACAGAACGGCACTAGCTATAAGGCAAAGCTGAAAGCCGTCATTGACCGGCTGATTCCCGTGTCCACCAGCATAGACGATTTGCTTGCCCGGTTGCAGCGGGAAGGATACGAGATCAAGCGGGGAAAGTATATCTCCGCCAGGGCACCGGCTCAGGAGAGGTTTACCCGGCTCAAAACCCTGGGTGCCGATTACACGGAAGAAGCCGTTGTCTCCCGCATTGCCGGAGGCATCCGCCCCTCCAGACAGCCCCAGCAGCGCAGCGGGAAGGTCAGCCTGCTCATTGACATTCAGAATAATATCAAGGCCCAGCAGAGCGCCGGATACCAACGGTGGGCGACCATTGAGAATCTGAAACGTGCGGCCGCCACCATGAACTTTCTTACCGAACACGGCATCGACAGTTATGAGGAATTGAAGGAACGGTGCGACGCCATTGCCGCCGCCACCATCCGCACAAGGGAAAGCCTGCGGGATGTGGAACAGCAGCTCACCGACCTTGCCCTCCTGGGCAAACAGATTGACACCTACCGCAAACTGAAGCCTATCTATGACCGTTACAAAATGTCAAAGGACAAGGAAAAATTCCTGCGTGGGTTTGAGAGTGAGATCATCTTATTTGAGGCGGCGGCCAGGGACATCAAGGAGGCCGGGATCACCAAACTTCCTTCCGCCAAGAAGCTGAAAGCAGAACTGGATGAACTCTCCTCCTGCAAGACCGCCCTGCAAGCGGAACTTCGTAAAATACAGCAGGAAGAAAAGGAATATGATATGCTCCATAGAAATGTAGATTTATTACTACCCTCACACAAAAATCTTCAAAAAAGCAAGGAGTATATGTTGTAAATATTTACGTTGATACTTGTCGTCTGCTATAGCACATGCTATAATTTACAGTAACGGAGGTGTACTCACATGCCCTTTTCTGAAATTTTAAAATCTATCCGAAAGCAAAAAAAATATACTCAAGAGCAGTTTGCTAGAGAACTAAATGTGAGTTTCTCCACAATAAATCGATGGGAAAATGGACGTACTGAGCCTAGTGTACTGGCAAAAATGCGACTTCTCGAATATTGCAAAAAGAATGGTATCGAGGAAATGATCATAATGGAACTCAGTAAATACTAACTGCTTTATTCGATTCTGATTGCAATTTGGAAAGGAGACGCTACCATGGCGAGGGCAGATTTGTTGAAAAAGCTATTTAGTAGCTTTAATAATAATGATAGAGAATCATTTTTGAAAACCGCTCATGAGATTATTGCAGATGAGCGAAAAAAGAACCATGCAATTTTAGCAGATGACTTGGAAATGGTTCTTAACGGTGCACAGAAGAGTTTTGGACACTCGATGTCCACAATGAAACCCACATATTTGTCCAAATCAGGCAAAGAAGAACGGCTAGTTGAGATTATATATCCCGATAAATATTTTGATGATGTTATTCTTCCACAAGAGAAAATGCTTCAACTGTCGGAAGTAATAAAAGAATTTCAGAATTGGGATATCTTAATTAGCAACGGAGTTGCACCAATAAATAAACTACTTTTTTATGGCCCTCCTGGCTGTGGAAAGACATTGTGCGCAAATGTGCTTGCGGCTGAAATTGGAATTCCATTAATGTATGTAAGATTTGACGCATTAGTATCGTCGTATTTGGGAGAAACCGCTAGTAATATTAGAAAAGTTTTTGATCTGGCAAAAAGCGATAGTTTCGTGATATTGTTTGATGAGTTTGATGCGATAGGCAGAAGTAGGAGCGACACAAGTGAGCACGGCGAAATCAAACGAGTGGTCAATACTTTTTTACAGCAAATTGATTGCTTTAGGGGACGCTCAATTATTATTGCTGCAACAAACTTTGAACAGTCCTTGGATTATGCAATATGGCGCAGATTTGATGATACGATTAAATTTGATTTGCCGTCAAACGAAGAAAAGCTAAACCTTTTTATTTTGCGGCTAAAACAATTTAATGGGCCAGCGCATGTATTCGAGTCCTTTTTGAATGAAACCAATTCGTTTTCTTATGCGGATGTCGAAAATATATGTAAAACAATAATGCGAGGGTGCATCCTTAATGGGAAACGAACATATAGCAAAAAAGACATTGAATTTGCAGTCGAAAAACAAAAGAAATTAGTTTCTTTGAGAAGAAGCCAATATTAACTAAGGGGGGGTTATGAGATGGCAAATTATGATCATATTCAAATTGAGCGTCAAGAGACCGTCTCTACCTACCGCGGTCGGCCTAACCCTGCAGCCCCAAAACCTCCAGTTCGTGATAGAAAGCGGCATGGGCAAAAACTATCAGAAGAAATCTCTCAAGCATCAAAAAATGTTCTTGATTCCAGAAAGAACATTGGAATTCAAACAGATAAACTGATGGTGTTGGAACTATCTGGAGAAGCTTTATCGGGTGACCTTCTGGAACTGCTAATTAATAAATTTAGGTTGTCTCTAGTTGAAGAAACGGCAGAACCTGGATCAAATCAATCGAAATTGATAGTGCAATTTGAGGATCAAGAGGCAATAGCCCAATTTAATGCCGAACGCGCTCTTTGGGAAGATGATTTACCCGATGAAGTTCTTTTAACGCATGCACAACGCCGTAATTTGTTTTCCTGTATAGATGCTGTCCGAAGTTTAACTCCCGAGGACAGAATGGGACCGCATCTTAAAGATTTTATAAAGGCAATCCCAAAAGACATGGGGTTTTTTATAGTTAATATTGATGTCTGGTATAATAACAATCCTTCGGAAATATTGTCGACTGAGAGGCAAATCCGAAGCGTTTTAGGCACTCAAGGCAGTCAATTGCTAGGTGATCTGTTTGCGATTTCTGGTTTGCTACTGGGGCGCGCCAAGGTTAATGAGTTTTCCTTAAATGCACTGCTTAGCATGGATATTATATCCTCAATTGAATTACCTGCGGAGATAGTTACCCAGGAGCCCCACGAACTTTATCAATATGATTATGTCCCTATTGTAAATGATACACTTGACGAAACGGCGCCGCTTGCTACTGTACTGGATTCTGGTATTTTTACAGGAAATCCTTTGCTTAAATCTGTAGTCGTTGCAGAAGAAGATTTTGATACTACGGAACACACAACAGCAGATATGAACGGTCATGGAACTGGTGTTGCTGGCATAGTAGTGTATGGTGACTTTTCCACCCCCGACGAAAGCAGAATTTTTACACCCTTAGTACGAATCTGTAGTGCTAAAATCATGCATGATGAAGATGGCGATCCCTATTTCCGAGAAGATGTTCGTCCTGAAAGACTTGTTAGAGATGCTATTGTATATTTCTATGAAACGTATGGATGCCGCATCTTTAATCTTTCGGCGGGCGATGCAGGTAGCATGTATAATGGCGGACGCCAATTGAGTTGGGCGAGCATGTTGGATGATCTAGCACGGGAATTAGATATTGTAATTATTGTGAGCGCCGGAAATGTTTCCGATCCTGAAATACCAGAATTTGAATCCCGAGAAGAAGCGATGGAAAAAGTTCGCGATCAGCTATTTGCTCAAGACCATCGTCTGATTGATCCTGCTACTTCTGCTCTTAGCGTTACCGTTGGATCAATATCACGTTCTTCTGAGCCAGCAGTTTTACGAGGTACTGGAATTAATCCCATCTCTGTAGGTTTAAAAGACCATCCCTCGGTATTTACAAGGATCGGAAAAGGTGTCAACAAATCTATCAAGCCTGATTTTGTTGATTACGGAGGTAATTTTTCACTTCGACAAATATCGAGAGGGGCCAGCCGGTGGCTAAAGACAGATCAGAATCTTATGGAACCTACTTTGAACCATACTAATGATCGAGTCTTTAAAGGATATTGTGGAACAAGCTTTGCTGCTCCACATGTTACTCATATTGCGGCCCGGCTAGAACGCATTTTGGAAGCTCAAATTGATGGAAGGCCTTCAGCAAATTTAATTCGAGCGCTGCTTGCAAATTCAGCTAAGTGCTCTAATGATATGCAAACCTGGGGCGAAATGTCGAAAGACGCAGATTATACTGGAAAAGATAATCCAAAACATGATCGATTTATGCGTTTATACGGGTATGGGAAAATTTCAGAACAGATACTTACTTCGACGGATAACCATGTTACACTTTTTGCAGAAGATAGACTTCCGTTACGAGATTTTCATCTTTATAAGATACCTGTACCCAAACAGTTTCTCAAAGTTCGAGCGGCAAAATCGATTACTGTTAGTTTGGCATATAACCCTGTAACAAGAATAAGCAGGAAAGAATACTTAGCCAATAATTTGTGGATTGAGATTTTTCGTAGGATTGATGAGGATACGCTAATCAAATATAAGGCCAAAAGAGAAGCTGGTACAGATACAGAAGATGATTTTAAGAAGCTTCCTGATGAATACAAAATTAAAGACTTTATCCCTGGTTATGATACTGTACAGAAATCAACCCTGCAACAGAGACGTTGGCAAAAGAGTCCTACGGGCGGTGCTGACCTCCTATGGCCTGGTAATGATGAACCATATATATACATATTAATATCGGGCAAAGAGCGGTTTAAATATGCTCAACAAGAGCAGCCTCAATCTTATGCATTATGCGTAACTTTTGCATATGAGTCTGAAGAAAACATCGATTTGTACAACCAATTACGTAATAATGTAAAATTGAAAGCTGTGGAAAGAGAACGGGACAAAGTTCAGCCAAGAATCAAAATATAAAAAAGGGCTCGCCGCCACCGGACAACATCCGATGGCAGCGAGCCTTTCTGTTTGAAAAAGGTGAAATACGAACGTTTTCCCTGTGCAGAAATGCCTTACCGCCCCACATGGGAAATCATACTGCCCCTACACAGAAAAGCCGCCACAGGCGGTTTCTTCGCCTATTTTGAACCCTAATTCCTGCGTTTTTTGGAACGGCGGGAAAGATAGTACGGGCAGGACACTACTACTGTCCGGAAACTCTGCTTGCAGGGATGGGCGCAGCCTTTGCAGAGCTTGTTATACTGACGCCTGCCGTTCTCGCCCAGGAAGAACGCCCATTCCAGACGCCATTTCTTGCTCCGGCTCATAAGTCGCCCAGCTCCGGGGGCTCCTTCTGCGGGGTGGGCTTGTCCGGGCCTTTTCGCGACCCACACTCCCGCTTTGCGTCCTCCAGCCGCTCCCGGATGGAAGGCTTTTTCTCCGGCGTGGTCCTGCGCGCCTCGGCCTGGGCTTTCTCCAATTCCTCCCCACGGCGGCCGTTGTTGATGATCCCGTCGATCATGCCGTAGTCATCCTCTAGGGTCATTTCCGCCGTGCGCAGCGGGTTTTCCGGCTCCACGGGAACGGATACGATCTGCCCGTTGATGCTGGCGAACAGCTCCGGCCGCTTGAATTGCTCAGTGTACTTCTGGATCATGTCCGGGGGCAGGGACGCGAAACTCTCCGGCCCCAGGCCCACCACCAGGAAGGTGCCCGCCACAATGTCGTAAATCTCGCCATGCTCGTCCCGGAGGGAACGGTTCAGGTCCAGACCGATGAGCTTGCCTTCATCATTCAGCACCAGCCCCACCGGATCGTCAAAGGGATAGGAGGCGGCAATATCGCCGCCCACCTCCGCTTGCAGCGCATGAAGGCCGGGATCGATCTCCTTCACATAGGGTTCCTTCATAGGCTCCACCACCAGAACAGTCAGCTTCTCCGGCGCGGTATGTTCGGGGGCGGCTCCGCTGGGGATGGCAAAGGCACGGCTGCCATTGGCCATGATGAGATACTTCCCGTCCTCGGACTCATGGTGAAAACCGTATCCGGCCGCCTCCATCTGTTCCCGGCTCATATCCGTCACATGGAAGATTCCCCTGGGAGTCCGCACCGTTTCGCCGGTCTCCCGGTCATCCGGGGTGGGCGCCGCTTGCTGCCCGTACAACTCCGCCTCATACTCCCGATTTGCCTGCTCCGCAAAGGACAGCATCTCGTCCACATGGGACTGGTCCGGGTTTTCAATAGCTTCCCGAATCGCCTGCGGGTCCACATCCAGAAATTCCTCATAGCCGGTGGCGTCCTTGAACTTCTCAATCTCCGAAGGCAGATAGTCCTCCTGGGTCTGCCCCAGAGCGGCCAGCTTCTCGTCCAGAGTGGAGATGCGCCCGGCCATCAGATTTTCGTAGATTTCTTCCTTCGCCGCGTGTTCCTCCGGGTGCTCGGCGGCATACTGCGGGTCGTGCTGCCGGAAAAACTCGTCCATATCGTAGGCAAGGTCCATGGCCCATTCCGAAATTTCTTCTTCAGGGATGTCGTCCTGGAAGGTCATCACCTGGTATTCCTCCGGGATGCTGCCGCGCTCGCCATCGTAATACTCATGGAAGCTGTCCCCGGTGTCCCGCACATAGCCCAGGTCGGTGAACTGGCCGCTTTCCTCCAGGGCAATGTCCCGTCCGTAGGCCTCATAGTCGATGTAGTTGCGCAGATGCTCCGGCACCTGCATGGCGTCCAGTTCCTCGATGTAATACCGGCCCAGATCGTCGTGGTCGTGGATGTCAGGGTAGATGTCGTAACAGTCCAGGTTCTCCGTCAGATTGATAAGCTCCTGGATGCTGCCCGTGTGGTCGCCGATCTCCATGGCCGCCTGGAACCGCTCGTATTCATCCTGGCTCATATCATCCAGTTTGGAAGCCAGGTAGTTCAGCTCGTCCAGGTTTGCATACTCACCCAGCAGGTCATAGAGGCCGTCCACATAGCAGTCGTAGTCCGTAATGAACCATTCCTCATAGGTCTGCCCGAAGTCGTCCTTCGCGCCGATCCCGATGCGCTCAAAGACCTTTTTCAGTTCCTCCGCCGTGGTGGGAAATTTCACCCATTCACCCACAAGGGCGCCCTCGTTGTATTTGCCCAGGTTAGTGATGAAAGCGGCAAAGGGATACTCTTTGTCATAATCATAATGGGGCATAGCGACACCTCCTTACAGTTCCGGCGCAGGCTTTTCCCGATGGGGCTGCGCCTTGCTCTGATTGGCACATTCCTTCCGGCCCTGCTCCAGCCGCTCCTTGATGGAGGGCTTTTTCTCCGTCTGCTTCTCCCTGGGGCGCTCGTGCTCCCACTCGTCGCCGGAGAGGGTGAGATACCCCTTACTGGTGAAACACCCCTGTTCCTCCTGCATGGCGTGGTTGCCGAAGGGAACGGGATCAATGGCGTCCAGCAGCTCCGGGGGCAGAAGGACATCCAAATGCTGCGCCAGATAGCGCCAGCCCACATCCTCCACCTTGCTGATGTTGGGCTCCAGGACAAAATACTCGGCGTTGGCGGGAAACTCCCGGAACTGCTCCAGGGTGGTCAGACGATAGGGCGACTCCTGGACAGCGGCCAGGAGGTCACGATCCTCCAGGGAAAGTCCGGCAAGCGCCTGGGCCGCTGCCTCCAGCTCGCTTGCGTCACCGCTTGCGGGGAGCAGCGGTTTCAAATGCTCCATGAAATTAGGTTCGGTTTTGCTCAAAGACATCATCCTTTCTGAAAATGGGTAAAAGAAAAGCAGGAAACCCGGAAAGGTTTCCTGCTTGATGCCGTCACTGGCGGCTTCTATTTTGTTGTGGTATGTAGTCTATCCCTTCAGGTTGTCCAGCGCAGCGGGGTTGTTGGAAAGAATTGCGCCGACTGTCTGGCAACTTTCCAATTCAGGACAGTCACCGCAGGTCGTCACGCCTTTTTGTCGGGCGCATTGACGAATACCGCAAAGGCTTTCACAATACACCGTTTTCACTCCATCCACGCGGCAGCCTTGACAGTTGATATGCTCCGGCAGAATGGGCGCATGATTTAATTCAGACCATAGTTTTGCAGTTTTCTCGCGCAATGCCTGATCGTCGTTGATCGTTGCAAGATAAGCGTCGCACTTCTCACAGTCCAGCCCACAGTATGCGATCATATCCCTCACGGCTATTTACCTCCTGAAAGATTTTGGCCTTATTATACAGCAAATCGTTACTCTTGGATAGAGCCGTGAAGGAAGAACGACACGATACTTATTTCTCAATGCGGTAATTCACATACTTCCCGCCGGTGTCGGCCAGAACGATTGTCCCGTCATAGGTTTTCCCAGTACGCAGGGAGCGCAGTCCCTTGACCTTTGTCTTTCCGTCTTTGAGCAATGCAGTGGCAATTTTGGAAGTAAAGACCTTTCCGCGCTGCTCGAAAAAGCGGTCATTCTTCCACATGACAAACTGACAGGCACGGTCCGAACAGGCGAAGTTCTTCTTACCCTCATAAACCGGCTTACCGCAGCGGGGGCAGAGCCCCACCGTCTCCTTCTCCGGCTGGAACAGCTTTTGCCCATCCTCGGAAATGTGGGAGTATTTCCGCACCAGCTCCGCCGTCATCGCCTCGATCCCGTCCATGAAAGCCTCCGACGCCGCCTGACCCTTTGCCACCTCGTTCAACCGCTGCTCCCAATCCGCTGTGAGTTTGGGAGAGGTCAGCAGTTCCGGCAGCACCGTGACCAGGTTGACGCCTGCCTTTGTGGGGATTAGGTTCTTGCCCTTGCGCTCGACAAATCCGCCGGACACCAGCTTTTCGATGATGGCCGCCCTGGTCGCCGGGGTGCCCAGGCCCTTGCGTTCTGCCTCGTCCGGCATATCTTCCTTGCCTGCGTTCTCCATGGCCGACAGAAGGGTATCCTCGGTGTAGGGCTTGGGGGGCGAAGTGAAGTGCTCAGTGACGGAGGCGGCGACCGGCTCAAAAACCTGCCCCTCGGTCAAGGCGGGAAGAACACCCTCGGCATCTTCATCCTCCGGCTTCTCCTTCAGGGAGGAACGGAACACCTCCTGGATAGCCCGCCAGCCCTGGGAAAGCACCTGTTTTCCTTTGGTCGTGAAGGTATGTCCGCCGCAGTCAAAGATAGCCGTGACCGCCTCATACACGAAAGGCTCCGCTGCGGCACACAGCAGCTTGCAGCAGACCAGCAGAAGGATATTGCGCTCGCCCACAGGCAGCGCAGGGACATCCTCCTTTTCCAGCTCCAGGGTGGGAATCAGGGCGTGGTGGTCGGATACCTCCTTGTCGTTCAGCAGCGCCAGAACATCGGGGAAAAACTCTGGGCAGGCGTCGAAGGGAGGCACCCGCGCCGCCAGATGCAGGACCACGGAGGCGGTCTCCGCCATGTCGCCGGTCAGATACCGGCTGTCCGTGCGGGGATAGGTCAGCAGTTTCTTTTCATAGAGGGATTGGGCGTAGTCCAGGGTTTGCTTGGCCGTGTAGCCAAACACCCGGTTGGCCTCCCGCTGCAAGGTGGTCAGGTCGTACAGTTTGGGCGGTTTCTCCGTCTTTTTCTCCTGCGCCACGGATACACAGGTTGCTTTTTTACCATCGCAGGCATCCCGGATGGTCTGGGCGTCCTCCGGGGAAACAATGCGGTCGCTGACCGCCTCGGCGCTCTCCAGCGCCAGCCGCACATGGTGGTATTTCTCCTTGCGGAACAGGACAATCTTGCTGTCCCGGTCGGCCAGCATCGCCAGGGTGGGCGTCTGCACCCGCCCAATATTTAACGTTCGATGATACAACACCGAAAAGAGCCGTGAGGCATTGATACCAACAAGCCAGTCCGCCTTTTGGCGGCAAAGTGCCGATTGATACAGCGGGTCATAGTCCTTGCCGGGGCGCAGGTCGGCAAAGCCCTCCCGAATCGCCACGTCCTCCATCGAAGAAATCCAGAGGCGGGAGAAAGGCTTGGAACATCCGGTAGCCTCATAGACCAGCCGGAAAATCAGCTCACCTTCGCGCCCCGCGTCGCAGGCGTTGACCAGTTCCGTCACATCAGGGCGTTCCATCAGGGAACGGAGAATGTGGAACTGGTCAGCCTTTTCCTCGGACACCACATAGCGGAAGGGGGCGGGCAGGATGGGAAGGTCCTCATACCGCCACTTCTTATAGCGGTCATCGTAGGCGGCCGCGTCCGCCAGTCCCACCAGATGACCAATGCACCAAGAAATCAGCCAGCCGCCGCCTTCAAAATAGCCATCGGCCCTGGATGTGACACCCAGGGCCGATGCGATACTCTTTGCTACACTCGGTTTTTCACAGATCACCAATTTGCTCAATTCTGGTCCTCCTGTTCTTCCTGTTCAGGAACGTCCTCGTTTTCATATTCCTCGTCCTCGAACTCATAATCGTCCGGGTCGGCGCTGACCTTTGCGCCCTGTTTGGGCTTGATGAACTTGATGTAGGCGAAGGCTCCGCCGCCGCCCAGGACCGCCAGCAGCAGGATCAGTACCAGGGCGCCGCCGCTGCCGGACTCCTTCTCCGGTTCCGGTTCAGGCTCCGGCTCCACCTCCGGCGCTTTTCCGGCGCACTCGCTCATATTCACCGCGCAGACCGGACAGGCGGTATTCACCGCACCGGCCTGGCATTTCTCGACGCAGGTGCAGACTGCGGGTTGTTCCTCCGTCTGCCCATCTTCCATCAGCGCCATCAGGTCGGCTTCGTCCACCTGGTTCAAGAAGTGAACGGCGATCTCCTTGTCCTTGTTTGCCCGGTCGATTAAGATGTAAAAATAGTTGCCCGCTTTCGTGGTCACGGTGATAAGCTGCTTATCGCCGTAATAATCGTCCACCAGCGTGGCGTTGCCCTCCGGGGTAAGGGGCTGGTCCTCCGGCTCCATGCCTCCGGTGGCGGGTTCCTCGGTGGGTTCCGGGGTCGTCTCGGCGGGTTCCCCGGTGTAATAGTCGCCATCCCCACCGCCCGCAAAGGCGGTGACGGAGAAGGCGGTCATGCACAGGACCACCGCCGTCAGGGACGCCAAAAGGCGGAAAACTCTGTTACGCTTCATCTTCGCCGTCCTCCATTCCTTCCATATCCTCGTCGTCGGGGTCCGGCGCCGCCTCCGCCTCCATCATCCCGTCGGGCAGGGTGATAAGGCCGCTGGCGTAGGCTTTCAGAAAGGCGGTCAGCTCCTTGTTGTCCATGCGCACCGCCTTGACCATGCGGACGATCTCCAGGTTTTCTTCCTCGGTGAGCTGCGCCTCCAGCTCCCGAAGGCGCTTCTGCTGGGCGGAGATCTTCTCCTTCGTCTTTTCGATGTCCTTGCGGATCTTCTCAACCGTTGCCATGTGTGCAAAACTCCTTTCCAAATCGTTCTCTCCAGGAATAGTTCCGCCCCAGGCCCTTGACCGTTTTCAGATTTTGCCGGGCGTTGTCCTCCAGCGCCAGGGCGCGGCGGAATAAATCGTGATACTGCTCCCGCAGGGCGGTGATCTCGTCGGGTTTCATGCTGGGGCAGAAAAAACAGGACGATTTTCCCGGCTGGGGCAGCCCTGCCGCCTCGATCTGCCGGATGCAATCGTCCCGCGTCCATCCCCATTCCATCAGGGGATACCACTTGCTGTATTTTCGGTCGGCCAAGTCCCCCAGCAGCACCTTATTGCTGCGGTAGCCCTCGCCCGCGTCGTAGCCAATAAATTTGACCACCCGCTTGCCCGCCTCCCATATTCGGCGGCATGGCGGGTAATGGTTGCAGAACTTTTCCTGCGGCCCGATCTTGTGTTTCAGGGAACACCGCTTGAAGCCGTAGGCGATAGACGGAAGGCTGCAACTTTGCAAACATTCATCTTCCAGCGTCAGCCGTTTACCCTCACGGGTGGTCTTATATACTCTGGTAATGGACGGCATCCCGTGATCCTTCAGCCAGGAATCCATCACCTCCAGATAGGCGTAGGTGTGGGGATGCTCTGCCCCCGTATCCGCAAAGAGGATCAGGTCCACCGGGATACGGTGCTGGTGCAGCCCGATCAGAAGGGCGGTGCTGTTGGCGCCGCCCCCATAGGAAACCATATTGATACTTCATCACCTCCATCAGTTGTACGGCGGTCTGCCGTATGCGTAGAAATGGGACTGCCAGTAACTTGTATTCAGGTTGGAATACTGGATGGGGGCGCCGCAGTGCAGCATCATCCCGTCGCCCACATAGATGCCTACATGAGATACGCCGGTTGTATCGTAGGTCCCCACGAAGAACACCAGATCGCCGGGCTGGGGGTCGGATACCGGAGTGGAAATATTGTAGAGCCCCTGTGCGCCCAGCCGCCCGGTATTGCACAGGCCGCTGTTGGTCAGCACATAACTGACGAAGCCGCTGCAATCGAAAGAAGCGCTGGGACTGCTGCCGCCCCACACATAGGGATAGCCCAAATACTTTTCTGCCTCGGTGATAAGGGTATTGAACCGCTCGTCCGTCAGGTATTCAGCGGGAATCTCCCAGGCGGTAGGTGGGTTGTCGATGTACTTGTTCACATACCCGGAGGACGGGAACAGGTCGGGGCGGTTGCCCAGGGTGGACATATAGGTGGCGTACAAGGAAAGCTGTTCCTCGCCCATCATGTAGACCGGCACATGGGAGAGGTCGAAGTTTTCCAGCGTGACGGTGCAGATGGTCCAGGTGTACGGCACCTGGACCGTATAAGGATTGCCCTCGCTGTCCGTCCTTGTTTCCGTCCGATAGCGGGTCTCCGTTGTCACGGTTTCGGTGAGGATATATTGCTTGTCAAAGAGGTTTTGAAGGTCGTCCTGTACCTGGTCGATGGTGAACACCCCTTCATGGATTGCCGACAGAATGGAGATCAGCACATAGGGGTCGTGCTCAATTTCATCCAGGTCGAAGTGATACTCGTCATAGTCGTGGGTGGCCTCGTAGGTATCCAGGTACTCCCGCAATTCATCCTCTTTGGCGCAGTAGGCTTCTTCCGCCGCCAGCATATCGGAATCCTCGGAGAGATAGGAGGACGCCATGATGTTGGACACTCCGCCGCCGAACATGGAGGAACAGGATTGCAGGGAGCCCAGCAGCATCACCAGCAGAAGGCCGATGCCGCCCACGATCAGCGCGCCCTTCCAATGCCGTTTCAGGAAAAGGGCGGTGCGCTTGGACTCCTGGGCGGTTTTCTTGGCCGCCTTTGCCGTGGCCTCCGCTGTTTTCCCGGCCTGGGCAGTCTTGCCCGCTGCCCGATATGCCGCCGCATATTGCTTTTGCAGCTTCCTTTTCTGCCACAGGCGGGAGATGGGATTGGATGCAAGCTGGGGGTTCTCCGCCACGGCTTTCCGATAGCAGAAATCCGCATTGGCCTTGACCGCCGCCTGCTCCGCCTTTGCTACGTCTCGCCAGGGTTTCAGCTTGCGTTCCGCCCGCCAGTTCTGGACACGGCGGTTTCCGTAGCCCACAGCCTTCTCAAAGCTGCGTTCCCCCAGGTGGCCCGACTGGACGCCGGAATTTTCTTGCTCCACCTCCCGGACCTTGCCGTGGATCGCCGCGCCTGCCTCCTGAATAGGGCGGGACAGCGGATTGGTGTGGGGCTTTCCCGGACTCTTATTGGGGATCGCGTCTCTGGCGGCATCCAGCCGGTCCGCCGCCTTGTCCGACTTGCGGATAGCACCTTGCAGCTCCGGCTTGGCCTGGTCCGCCTCGGAAAACTGCAATCGGGAGGATGGACGGCCCGCTGCCGCCTCGCCCTCCCGATAGGCTCTGCGCTGTTTCCGGCGCTTCTTTTTGGCTGCTGCCTGTTCCCGGTGCAGTTCCGCACGGTCCACCGCTTTTCCAGCGGCGCCCGCCGCGTCGCCGGATGTGGAATAGTCCTGCTCCGGCGTCCGATCAGAGGGATAGGTAGTCTCGCCCGTGACCAGATTGACGGACACCGACCCGTCACGGGTCATCTTCTGCGCCTCCTTTTCGGGGGCTTTCCATTCTTTCAAGGTGCGTCACCTCCTGTTCCATAGGGGCAGATGTTGACACAGGCCCCGGTTTCGATCATGGCGATGTACTGGAAAATGGGATAGGCCTGGGGAGGGCAGACCGCATTCCCCAGGGTTTTCAGCCGCAACGCCCGGTTGTCCGTGTCCTCGGTCATGCGGGGGACTCCTTCGGGCTCGGCACGCCATAGGATGCGTCCGTCCATTTCGGGGGGAATCCCATGAGCCATTCCACCCAGTCCGGGTTCAGCGCCGCCTTTTCGGAAAAGGGCTGCTCCTGCCGGATCACCTGGGCCGACAGGTTGGAGGTCGGGGATTTGTCCCGGAAGGCCGCCGGTTTCAGGGTGGAACGGTAGTCCTCCGACGCTGCCGGGGTCAGGTAGAACACCGCCGCCGACAGGGACAGGCTCCAGATGGACCCGTCCTTGTTCCGTTTGCGGAATATCCCATTGTCCGACAGGAACACATCCAGGTTGGCAGCGTCTCGCCCCGTGGATTTGTCGGAGGCAAGGGGTGTGGGAAACATCAGCCGCGACGATAAAAGTTCGCTGGCGCTCATGCCATGCGCCGACGCCGCAAGCCGGAAATACGAATGGGAGAACAGCGTATCCCGCTTTTGCCAGGTCAAAAATCGTTTTGTCGAGCCCCATATTGATGAAGCCAGCAACATTTTCCCCAAGCACCCAATGGGGTCGCAGTTCGGCAATAACGCGGCACATCTCCGGCCACAGGTAGCGTTCATCCGCAAAGCCACGCCGTTTTCCGGCGGTGGAGAAGGGCTGGCACGGGAAGCCACCGGAGAGGATGGTGACGGTTTCAAGTCCTGTTCTTTCAAAAAACGCCTCCTTCGTGAATGTGGTGATGTCCCGGAATTTCGGCACATCCGGCCAATGCTTTTGCAGGATGGAATAGGGATAGTCCGCCCACTCGCATTGGCAGACCGTTTCAAAGCCTGCCGCCTCCGCCGCCAGGTCCAGCCCGCCGATACCGGAAAAGAGGCTCACATGGGTGAGGCGGTCAGGCATGGAGCTGGTCCTCGTCGTCCTCGCAGTCCACATAGAAGGCGTCCAGCTCGCACAGCTCCAGGGCCTTCAGCCGGGCAAGGTCGTCCTTGTCGCCGAACACCAAATAGCGGCCGGGGATGCTCCAGCGGTCAAACATCTGGTCGGCAATGTCCCCATAGTGCCGGGCGGTGTCGATCAGGTTCTCCATGTCCCGGCGGTCCTTGATCTTCCCGGCAAGAAAGGCCAGTTGGTGGAGCAACCCGTAGAGGTGGACCTCCTCGTCGATGTGCGCCTCGTAGGTCTTTTCCTCAATGACATACAGCTTTTCCTGTTCCATATCCTTATCCCATCCTTTCCTCATGTTCCACCTCGCTGGGCTTGGTGGTGAGCAGCTTATAAAGTTCGGTATCCTTCGGGAAGTCATCCGCAAAGGGCAGGATGACATTGTTGAAGAACAGCAGCCCGTGGCCCGGCTCGGAGTTGGTCACATAGGCAAGCTGTTCAGAAGAAATGTTCAGCCGCTCCGCCAGTATCTTCCGGTCGCCCGCCGCCTGGTTGAGCATATAGATGAAATCGCTGTTTTCCAGGATGTTTTCAATCTCCGGAGAGGAAAGCAGGTCTTTGGGGTTCTGGGTCGCCCCGGTGGGGATACCGCCCCACTTTCTGAACCGCTTCCAAATCTCGGCGCTGTACGCCGCAGTCTGTTCCTCTTTCAGCAGAAGGTGGAACTCGTCCACGAAATACCAGGTAGACCGGCCAATGGCCCGGTTGATGGTGACGGTGTTCCACACCGCATCCTGGACAATCAGCATGCCGGGCTTTTTCAGGTTCTTGCCCAGGCCCTTGATGTCAAAGCAGATAAGGCGGTTGGAGATGTCCACGGTGGTGCGGTGGTTGAAGAAGTTCAGCGAACCGTTCACATAGAGGTCCAGTGCCTGGGCAACCCGGTCGGCCTCCGGGATGTGCTGGGACAGCAGGGCGTTCATCAGGTCGCCCAAAATCGGCATATTCTCCGCCCGGGGATCGGCAAAGTAGGGCTGGTAGATCATCTGCACCGCCCGGTCGATGACCGTCTTTTCGATGGCCTCCAGCCCCGTCTTGCTGCCCATGATGAGCTCGCAGAAGGACAGCACGAAGTCGGATTTCAGCGCCAGCGGGTTTTCTTCCTCGGAATAGTTGAGGTTGATGTCCAGGGGATTTACATAGTCGGTGCTGGACGGGGACAGCCGGATTACCTGGCCGCCCAGCCGCTTCACCAGGGGCGAATACTCGTCCTCCGGGTCGCAGATGATGACATTGTCCTGGGTCATCAGCATGATAAAGGTGATCTCCCGTTTGCAGCTCATGGATTTGCCGCTGCCAGGCGTGCCGAACACAAGGCCGTTGGGACAGCGGGATTGCTTGCGGTCCAGCAGGATCATGTTGTTGGAGAGGGCATTGAGGCCATAGTACATGGCGTCGCCGCCCATGAACACCTCCTGGGTGACGAAGGGGACGAACACCGCCAGGGCCGAAGTGGTCAGGCTCCGTTCAATCTTGATGCAGTTGAGGCCCAGAGGCAAAGAAGACATCAGCCCGTCCTCCTGCTGGAAGTCCAACCGGGTCAGAAGACAGTTGTAGGTCTGGGCGACGCTGGCCGCCTGGGACACGGCGATCTCCAGCTTTTGCCGGGTCTCCGCCGTGTGCAGAACCAGAAAGGTCATGTTGAACATTCTCTCGTTGCGGGATTGCAGGTCGGTGAGAAGGTCCTTTGCCGCGCCGCCGTAGGTGGAAAGGTCGGAGGGAAGAATGTCCATATCGTAACCGCTGCGTACCGCCCGCTTCTGCTCCTGTATCTTCATGGCGTCCAGGTCGGTGATCTTTCGCTTGACCATTTTGATGGCCTCGTTCTGGTTGATGCCCCGGATGTGCATGGTCACCATGATATTCCCGTCCGCCTCCATGAAGTCGGTGAGGATGCGGTCGTGCATCTCCGGCGCCAGGATTTGCAGAAAGGACACCGCCCCGTACCGCCTGCCGATGCGGAAGGTGCGGGTCTCCCCGAAGTGGAAGGAGGACGGCGAAATGAAGTCCTTCACCGAAAGGCCGCTGGCCGGGAGCCAGTCCCATTCAAAGGCGAACTGCCCACCCTCCGGGTGGAGGATGTTGTAAAGCAGCTCCAGCCGTTCCTTTCCGTCCAGCACATGAGCCGCCGCCCCCATGACCTTAAAGCGGTTGAGGGTGTCGGTCTCGATGCGGGCAAACCGCGCCCGTGCTGCGGGAAGGTTCTCCGCCTCGATGGTCAGGGTCACATACTTGGTTTTCACATAGCCGTTGTTGCCCCGTTTGTACTGCATCCGCAGGATGTCCACCGCCTCGTCCCGGATGGGGTCCAGGTCGTTGCCCTGCCGGGTAATGCCGAACATTTCATCGGCGGCGCTGCCTCCGCTGCGGCTGTCCAAAGTGACCTGGACGCCGATGGAGGGATCGTAGCCGTTGTAGAAGTCACAGAGGCTTTCAAAGATGCTCCGCTGGTCCTCCGGCCCAGCCAGGCGGTAATTCACATCCTCAAAGGCAATGGTCTTGGAAAAGGTCCCGCCCTCCAGTCTGCACAGACCGTCGGGGAACATATTCTGAAACGGGATGCTGTCCTGCACCGTATGGGCTTTTCCGTCGCCCTTAGCCTGCCGGATCACCGCCTCGATCTGCTTGCGCTGGTTACGGGTGAGCTTACGCTTCGCCGGTCTTTCTGCCTTTTCTCGCAATCCGCTTCACCTCCTGTTCCAGTTGGGATTGCCGCACCAGGGCGGAATAGAGATTGTTGGTCTGGTAGATACGCACCTTCGGCCGGATGAATTTGTTCTGGATCAGATGGCCCAGAAATACTTCCAGCGGCTGCCCGTTCTTCTCGTACATGGCGAACAGGAAAAAGGGCAGCATCACCAGGATCATGCACAGCGCCGCCGTGGTGGTCCCCAGGCTCGCTTTTGCCAAAAAGAAAAGCGGCACACCTACCAGCGCCGCCGCTCCGAAACAGATCACTTGTCGTTTGGTCAGCCCGAACAGAACCTTGCTCTGTATCCGGCTCAGGTCCTTCGGGATCGTTACATAAGCCAATGTTTTACACCTCCTTTAGTGGGCGCCGAACAGGGATTTTGCAAGGCTGCCGGTCTTGAACAGGGTGTAGCACAGTAGAACCGTATAGCCCATGCAGCCCCAGATGGCCGCGGATATGTTGTCGCCGGATGTGGAGATGCCCTCCACCAGCACTGCGTAGATGCCCACGCAAATCATAATGAGGAAGGCCTGGAAGCCCAGGGCCAGCAGGGAGCGAAGGTAGTTCTGCCCCGTGGAGCCCCATTCCCGGTTGACCATCGTGGCAAAGGGGATGGGGCCTATGGAGGTCACCAAATACACCTCAATCATTCTGCCGTAGATCACCAGGAAGATGCAGATGGAAAGTATCTGCGTACACAGCCCCACAAACACGCTCTGGAACCACAGCCCCAGCAGGGCGCCCACGCTCCAGTCGGCAAGCTGGGTTTCCAGATCGCCCACCACGCCAGAGATGTCGATGCCCGCATCCGAGATGATGACCCCCGCCGACTGACTGACCACATTCTGCGCCACATCGAACACCGCCATGACGATGTTCCAGATGTTGGTGACGATCAACACCGCGCAGAAGGTCTTGAAAATCCACTTGAAGAAAATCCAGGTGTCGAAGTCGTGGAGGTTGTTCTTCTCGATGATGAGCTGGATCAGCTCGTAGCACATGACGAAGGTGAGGATGATGCCCGCGATGGGGACGATCACCGTCTCCGAGAGGTTGCGGATCATGTTGAAGATGCTGCTGTTCCAGGCGGCGGGTGTCATGCCGACCTCCCCGGCGATCTCGCCCACCTTTGTGTTCAGGGTATCAAACATCCCGGTCAGGTTTGAAATGATACCGTCAATGAGCAGTTCCTTGAACCACTCCTGGATCATATCCAATATCAAGGGAGATCACCTCCTTTGCGGGGGCTCCCGCTATCAAGCGAAAGCCCCCACCGGTTTTAGAGAAACATCAGGTGGTGGACAGCAGACCGGAGAGCAGGGGAATCAGGGTGATGCCGATGAGGGCAACGCCGCCGCCCGCCATGAGCTGCTTGATGCCCTGGCTCTTTATTGATGTGTGATAAAGAAGCAATAGAAGTGTAAAAAATTTTGCCGTTCCTATCCGGCACTTGCGCATTGTGTCGGATAGGTCGGGCGGTTATTCGGGCAAGTCCACCTTGCCAACAAAAGA
>ERZ779870.971-NODE-971-length-23218-cov-5.16086_pt1 | contig 23218 bp, 25 predicted proteins | sample MGYA00511247_ERZ779870 | MGnify/ENA primary metagenome ERZ779870 (study PRJEB29588, sample SAMEA2149068) | human gut metagenome | biome: human gut; feature: human-associated habitat; material: faeces | place: Denmark | collected 2008/2010 ...
CGGGCGACCACGCCCCGTCCGCCCGGAGGGGCGGGGCCACCCCCGCCTCGGTGAGCTCCCGGGCAATGGTGTGGGCCCCTTTACCCTCCTCCAGACACTTGCGGTACACCTCCCGCACCACCTCCGCCTGTTCCGGCCGGATGGTGAGCGCCCCGCCCCGCAGCGCATAGCCGTACACCGTATCGTTGCCGAAGGCCACCCCCCGCCGCATGGCCTGGAGCTGCCCCCAGCGGGTGCGCTCGGAGATCTTACGGCTCTCCTCCTGGGCCACGCTGGCCATGATGGTAAGGCGGAACTCCCCGTCGTTGTCCCGGGTGTCAATGCCGTCGCTGAGGAAAATTACCCCCACCCCCTGTTCCCTCAGCCGCCGGGTCACCTGGAGGGCGTCCACCGTGTTGCGGGCGAAGCGGGACACCTCCTTGGTGAGAATCAGATCCACCGCCCCCGACCGGGCCAGCCGGAGCAGCTCGGCGAATCTGGGCCGGCGGAGGGTGGTGCCTGACAGGCCCTCGTCCGAAAGTGTCAAGAGAAAACAGAAAGATTATTCGACTTTTTCTCAGCGCCAGAAAAACACCGATCTTTTTTAGTCTATCCTAAACACTGGAGCCCTCCTGTGTTCACGATAGACCAAAAATAAATATGCTGAACGAGAGAGGCAGGGACGCCTCTCTCGTTCACTCGTTACCAAATCAAATTGTCTGCAAAAAAGATTCTTCTTCCAGTCTTACGCAGAGCTGCGACCAGACGTAAGTTTTCGCTTACATTCCTTCCCAAGCGGTTCTCGTTTTTCATCAAAAGGGCGTCGGCTTGTCCGCTCTTTACCATTTCCAGTGCGGCGCAAAGCCCAGGCCTTCTGTAATCTATCCCGCTTCCGTAATCCTCAAAGCGCCCAACAATTACATTGCCGCTATTCTGCGTGATCTGCTCAAGTACCGCCTCCTGGCTTTTCATAGCCGTCACGGCTTCTTCGCATTGTTCCTTCTGCGCCACCCTCATATAGATTGCTACACGGAGTCTATTTTTCTTATCCCTCATGATTTTGTTCCTCCCCAGTAAGCAGCTTCATATAACTATCACTAAAATTCCAGACAATCTCAATCCGTTTCCCATCATATACCCGTATGCTCTGGATCAGCTTCTCTACCGTCTGCCTGTTGAGTGTGCGCAGATGACTTAGTTCTTTTAATCTGGCAATATCCTCCCTGCAATGCAGCACGGCGCCATCCTGTGTGCCGGTCTGCGTCCCACTCATGTCCAGCAGCTTTGTACGCTGCTCAAGTATTGTCTTATCCAGTTTGGCGCACTTTGCATCATAGGTTTTCTGGGTCAAATCCCCTTGGTTGAACAACAGGAAAGCCTCCGCCTTCTGCGTTGTCAGATGATCCAGTTTCATTTGAATGCGCCGCCGCTGCTCCCAGAGCGATTCCCGTTCCCTACGTTCGGCGTTCTCCAGTTTATCCAGCCGTTTTTCTGCTTTCCCCGCAAGCCTCGCCTGAAAACGGATCGAAGCCAGCACCGTGCGGATCAAATCATCCTCGAAAAGCCGGGCGCCCAGACAGGCGGCTCCGCTGTTCCAGGCTCGCCTTTCACAGTGGTAGTAAACGCCGAGGTCTACCACGTGTCTGCCGAGAGCGAGGCCACAGTGCCCGCATTTGAGCTTACGTGAAAACAGATGGACCACAGGGGTGTTTGTTTCCCGCTTACTCGAATGCCGCCGCAGCGTCTCAAGCTGCCTTTGCGCTTCGTCAAATGTCTCCTGTGAAACGATAGCCTCAAATGTGCCGGGCACTACGATCCAGTCCTCTTCAGACTGCTTCCTGGATGATTTTTGATTGCCCAGTTCCGTGCGGGTCGTCTTAATGCCAATCAGCTTGCCGGTATACCTTTCGTCGCGGAGGATACGCGTAATAGCCTTATCACTCCATTCGTTCTGAAGCCTTGCGGAGTTCCATAGCTGCCGCTTCGAGCCGAGGTCACGCTTTCTTTGGGAAGGAGTGGGAACCCCATCCCGATTTAATCCCGAAGCAATCTGCGTCGGCCCCTCTCCGGCATTGCAGCGTTCAAATATGCGCCGGACAATATCCGCCGCTTCCGGGTCCGGAATCAGCAGCCGGCGGTCCGCCGGTGATTTAACATAGCCGTAAATGGGGTAGGCAGAAACGCATTGACCACGTTTGGTGTACTGCCGGTACGAGTCTTTAACCTTTTGCGAGAGATCCCGGCTGTAGAGTTCGTTAATCAGATTCCGCAAGCCGTTGTTGATGTCGCCTGCCACGCCATAAGGATAGTCTTTGCTGTCGTAGCCGTCGTTGACAGAAATGAAACGGACACCGAGGAAGGGGAATACCTGCTCCAGATAGTTGCCCACCTCCACATAGTTACGGCCAAAGCGCGAAAAATCCTTGACGATGACGCAGTCAATTTCCCGACGGCGCACCATCTCCAGCATCGCCTTGATCCCGGGCCGTTCAAAGTTGGTGCCGCTGCGTCCATCATCCTGAAACTCCAAGACCTGATATTCTTCAAACTCCGGATGCGTCTCCAGATAGCGGTTTAAGAGCATACGCTGATGGGTTACACTGTTGCTCTCCGGTTTATCACCATACCGGGCGTCCTCATCGGCAGAGGACAGCCGGATGTATTTCGCAATCATCATACAGCATCCTCCTCTCCCACTGCGGCCAGCAGTTGTTCACGTTCATCATGAAAGCGGAGAAGGATTTCCACCCGGTTATTCCCATAGATGGTGACGCGCTCAATCAGGGAAGCGGCCAGCTCCTTTGTCAGATGGAAGGGGCGGCCCAGCCCTCCAAACGCGGCGAGCCACGGATTTTTCTCCGTCAGGGTTTCCGACCGGTACCGCTGCTGCTCCCGCAGGTCAAATATCTGCTTCTTCAATTCCTCCGCTTCTCCCATGCAGCACTCCTTCAGCAGTTCATAGTCCGCCTGAGCCATCTGTCCGCCGAGGTAGTCCCGCATAGCGTTCCTGCGTGTTCCCTCTACACGCTCAAGCTGCGCATTTAATTTTTTCAACATCAACGCGCCCTGATCCGCTTTACTGGACGCTCTCGCTGACAAACGTTTTGCCAAAGCAGTCATATCCACGGCCTGTTCGATCTCCTTCTGAATGACCTGTTCCAACGAATCCAGCAGAAGATCCTCCGGCAGAAACTTGTAGCTGCACCCGCTCTTTTCCAGCATGGCGGCATAGCTGGGACAAAGATAGTAATAGGACACGTTCTTGCCATGAGAGACCTGCTTGTAGCGCACCATAGTCCGTCCACAGTCAGAACAATAGACCAAGCCCTTGAGAATATTCTCACGCTTTCCCAGGTGGTCATATTTCCCGAGCCGCGCGTGGTAGGCGGTGTTTCTCTCCGCGCATATGGCCTGTACCGCGTTGAAATCCCCCCGGCTGATAATTGGCTCATGGGTGTTTTCCACGACTGTCCACTCATCCCGCGGCAGCCGCTTGTCCGGCCGCCCGGCGTAAAACTCCGAACGCCGCCGCCCCTGCACCATATGGCCCAAATAGACCTCATTGCGCAGAATATCCTTGACGGACTGGACCAGCCACGGCTTATACCGGGCAAAGCGTTTATCCAGGATGATGCCCTTCTGGTAGCGGTAGCAGCCGGGAGAGGGTACTCCGGTCGCATTCAGCCAGCGGGTAATGGCGGTGTCGCCCTGGCCCTCCAGCTTACGCCGGAAGATCTCGCGTACCACTCCGGCAGCCTCCGGGTCGATAATAATACGGTGTCCATCCACCGGATCTTTCCTATATCCATAGGATGCAAATGCGCCGATAAACTCTCCGCGCCGCATCTTTTCCCGCAGCACCGAACCAGATTTTCGGGAAATATCCTTGGAATACATTTGATTGACCATATTTTTTAGCGCTACGGTCAGACAATCGGCGGTCGTGGCGTCGGCGCTGTCGTAGCCATCCGAGATGGAGATGAAGCGCACGCCCATGAACGGGAAAATGTGCTCCAGGTAATTGCCGGCCTCTACATAGTCCCTGCCAAAGCGCGAGAGGTCCTTCACTACAATACAGTTGGCCTTGCCGCTTCGGACAGTCTCCATCATTGTCTCAAAACCGGCCCGGTCAAAGTTGGTGCCGGTTTGTCCGTTATCTTCAAAAATGCCTACGAGCTGCAATCCTGGAGCGTTCGCTATGTACTGCCGGAGCAGCTCCTTTTGGTTCTGCAGCGCCTCGCTGTCGGCGCGGTCCCTTGTTTCAAAGATGGACAGTCGGGCATACCCTACAGCCAAATAAGTTGGAGCAGGCTCAGGGCACGGCTTGGACTGTACGGCCGCAGCGGTCTGCCCGCTGTTTTCCGCGCGGATCAGGTCCTTGCGTGACTTTCTCGCCATCGCTTACACCGCCTCTCTCAGCGGCTGACGGGCCGTTTCTTCCGATGCGAAGATCATAGCGTTGGCAAACTGCTCCTGGTAACGGAACACGATCTCAATGCGCCCGCCCTCGTAGACCAGAATCCGCTCCACCAGGCGTACCAGGACCTCCCGATTCAGCGTTTCCAACTGTCCAAACTGCTTGAAGTGCTGAATCCATGGACTGTCCGGGGTACAGCTCTCCAGCATCCGGTCAAGTTCCTGCTGCTGGGCCTCAATGGCCCGCTCAACCTCCTCGCAATCGCGGGTAAAAATGCGCTTGAACTCGTGAAAGTCAGCCCTGGAAACTTCTCCAGAGGCATAGCGCCGATAGAGGGAGTCCCGGATGTCCTGCTTTGTGACCAGCTCCTGGCGCAGCGCCTCCAGCCGTTTGTCCAGCTTCTCCGCCGCAACCTTCTGCAACGGCCGGCGGGCAATGGCTTCCAGCGCCCCGTTCAGCTCTATCACGGTGCGGATATGGAGATTAACCCCCTCCAGCACGGCCTGCTCCAGCTTGGCCTCGCTGATGGTGTGGGGCGAACAGGCAGCGGTATCGGAGCGATGGGTGATACAGCCATAATAGTGGTAGGTTTTGCCGTCATAATAGGTGGTCTTGCGCACCATGCCGCCCTTGCAGTCCCCGCAGCAGAGAAGCCCCGCGAACGGATGCACCGCCTTTTTCCCGGGGGCTGTGCGGGTATCCGTCCGCATCAGGCGGGCCGCGAGGTCAAAGTCCTCCCGGCTGATGATGGCCTCATGGGTATCCTCTACGCGCATCCACTCTTCAGGCGGCCTGTAAACGACGGTTTTGACCTTATAGTTGGGCGTGGTACGCTTTCCCTGCTCCATGACACCGAGATAGACCTCATTTTGCAGAATGCGCCGCACGGCCGTGGCCGACCACCTGGTTTTATTGTGGACACGATAGCCGGATTTATACTTCATGCCCCTGCTCCGCTTGTACTCCATAGGAGAGGGGACTCCCAGGGTGTTAAGTTCATCGGCGATGGCCTGGCAGCTCATGCCGGATATCCGCCGGGCAAAAATCTCCCGCACCACGTCGGCGGCCTCGGGATCCACCACCAATCTGTTTTTATCTTTCGGATCTTTGGAATAGCCGTAGGCGGCGAAGGAGCCGATGAACTCTCCGTTGCGCCGCTTGACGTCAAAATGGCTGCGTACCTTGATGGACGTGTCCCGGCAGTAGGAGTCATTGATCAGATTTTTGAAGGGCAGGATCAGGCTGCTGGAGGCGTCCAGATAGGCGGTATCATAACCGTCGTTGATGGCGATAAAGCGCACGCCTAGGGCTGGGAACAATTTTTCAATATACCGGCCCGCCTCAATGTACTCACGGCCGAAACGGGAGAGATCCTTGACAATGACGCAGTTGACTTTCTGCTCTTTGACCGCCTCCAGCATCTCCTTGAAACAGGGACGTTCAAAGTTGGTGCCGGTGTAGCCGTCATCGTAGCCCTCCATCACCAGCTTCAGCTCCAGGTGCTGTCCGATATAGCTGTGGATCAAGTCCCGTTGGTTTTTGATGCTGTCGCTCTCTATTTTATCACCGTCCTCTTTCGAGAGCCGGCCGTAGGCATAGCAATAAAAAAGCTCCATGAAAATACCTCCTGACTGATTCCGCAAATGCGGTCATAAGCCAGAAAAGATCATGAAGCAAAAATCCTTATTCTGATTTAGTCCGCATTCACTATATCATCTTTTCCGCCCCGTGTAAAGCGCGAGTTTTGGCGGCGTTGTCCTTTAGAATGGCTGCACGGCGTTCTCCTCCACCGTGCTGTATCGTTCCCGCCACTGCTCCGGCGTCAGTTTTGACCGCTCATAGCAGAACAGGCGGCCCAGCACACACTCCCAGCCGCGCCGGGCGCAAATATCTCCGTTTGGCATTTTCATGGTATATCGTTCCCAGGAAGTCCTGCGCCGTCCTGTTTCGGCATCCTCCGGAGCGACACCGGAACGTTCATATTCGTAAAGGAGCCGTACCGCACGGTCATAGCCATACCGGGCCGTTACGGAACCGTCTTCATGGAAAATCAGGCTGCTTGTGAAACCGGCCGCAACTGAATCGTTCCGCATGGCGGCCGCCTCAGAACTTTTCCAGGCACTCTTCCAACACTGACTGGAGGGAGGCCGTGCCGGTAAAGCTGGTCTTAACCAAAAGATCGCCGCAGCGGTAGACGAAGGGGTTCCCATTCATCTGCCGCGCCACGTCCAACAGGCGCTCGGCGGGCGGGAGGTCGGGGTTCACCGTGATACCACGGATATCCGCAGCCGAGGCCGGGTCGATTTCCCGAATATCCACGCCTTTTAACTTTTGATATTCTTCCGTTGAGATTTTCCCGTCCCGCATGGTAATCTCCTCCTTGTCCCATATGTATTTAACGATATGAAGCGGAGCAGCCGGCTATGACGGCCATCTCCTGAATAAAAGGAAATGCCCCCCGGAAATACACCCGGAGAGCACTCCTTTTTGACAGTCTGGTGATACCAAAAGAGGATGTTTCAGAAGCACACCGGCCTCCGAAACATCCTCTTTTGGTAGCTTAATTATAACACATGAATATCTTTCAATGGAAGTCCAAAATTATTTCATTTTTCGCCACTCAGCGGTCAGTCCGCGTTCAAAATTCAGTCGTCCCACTCCAGTACAACGCCGGCGCTTTGCAGTGCCAGGTACATCTCAGCCAGATCTTCGATTGCTTTCTGGCGGTACCTTCGGAATGTGCTCTCACTCAGGCCGAGTTCCAGAATGATATCTTTCCGCTCCTTTCCCCTGATATATAATTCCTGTATGATCGTTGACAGCGGCTTGGGGAGCTGAGACACACAATAGCCCAGACGATATTGGACCCGTTCCAGCCGCTCCAAATCGGTTGAGATGTTCTCAATCTGTTCACGGTTCTGACGCGCAGCCTGATCCTCATAGTTCAAAGCGATATGATAGGTCTTGTCCGAGATATGCCCGCAGACCGGCACACCGCCGTCTGTATTTCTGGAATAGGCCATTGCCTCCAGCATTTCCTCGGGCGTCACCTGATTGGGGTGGTACCATTCATGGCGCAGCAAGGCGAGTTTCTTTTCCCGAAAGGTATACCCTTCCAACAGTTTCACGATTTTGTCCTGCATTTCCTTCATAATTTCCCTCGCTTTCTCCTTTTTCTGCATCTATCTATTGGGCTTAAAGAAGATCACACTTTTATAAGTGAAAGCAATTTGCTGAAATTATGAGCAGTCTTTCTAAAGATGTAAAAAAGGATCGAATCCGCCAAGAAAACAATAGCGCATATTTATATGGGAAATGTAATAATTTCTTCTTTATTTTTTCAACTTAACGACTGTTTTCTCCATAATTTGACACCGCTAATGCAGTGTAGCGCGAAATATACCGTTTCGCCGCAAACTGCTGCTGTCTAATATATGGTCAAACCACAAAAAGGCCCGTTATCTCAGTTCATACAAACTAGGATAACGGGCCTTTCATAAAATCTACAGTTTTAGAAGCAATCCGGAATATATAGGAAAGCAACAATTCCTCCGCCTATGTTGTTATTCCAGAGAGATTTTCAGTGTTTTTCCCAGACTCTGCGCCATCTTTTGCAGAAACGCCAGGGAGGGATTATAGCTTCCGCTTTCAAACCGGGAAATATTAGCCTGCGCCGTTCCCATACGCTCAGCCAATTCCTTCTGGGTCATGCCAGCCGCCCTACGGCTTTCGATTTCAGCGCGGATAATTTCGTACTGGGGGCCAAGCGCATCGTACTCCTCCTTGACTTCGGGACGCTCTGCAAAGATTTTGGCCTTATACTGCTTAAAATTCATTTTAAATACCTCATTCAATCAATGCAAGGATCAATGATCAAAGTGATTGTATATATTTATTATAGATCATTGATTCTATTGTGTTGTGCGTAAAATCTTTTTGCCGCTTTTATGCACTTCGATCTATTATGTATTTCCACTTCTCTCCTGCCTCATGAAATGGGCAGGAGAGAAGTTTGGTTTCCTTTGTGTTTATCATAGCACACCATTTATGTCGTTTCCCCTGGAAATCTGTCTCTAAGGATGCCGGTTTTCGTAGTCCTGGAGCCGCTTCTTTGCGAGTTCGATTTCTGACTTTGGCGTCTTCTGGCCTTTCTTTGTAAAGCCATGAAGCAACACAATTGTGTCCTCCTTCCGAAGGAAATAGAAAATGCGATAGATGTTAGAAGAAAACTTGGAGCGCAATTCCCAAATGGGACCATCAATATGCTTGGTGTATGGCTCATGCAACTCTGAACCGTATTCTTCCAGCAGTTCGATATCTCGCATAACTTTAGCAAGATCCTTCTTCGGAAGGGGATCTAAAAAGTCGGAAATCACATCCTTTCCGGCTTCTGTGGTATAAAAAACTACTTCCATAAACTCACCCCCTAGTGGAAGTAAGGCGATCATATCATATATGATATGTATTGTCAATATCATAAACGATATATTTAGGTGACAACATAAATGGAAATTATCAGTTCCCCTCCATGTAAGCGCAGGGGGCTGGCCATAATGGCCCAGCCCCCAATGCAATCTAAGCTCTTTGATTTTTAGGCTGCCTTTTGAAAGTGGATGGCATTCGCCCTCACCTGAAGCTCCTGTGAGAGCAGCTTCAGCGTAGAGAACTCCTCAGCCAGCCCATCCAACTCCCGGCGGAGGATCTCCTCATAGTGACGCTTGCGCTCCTCCAGGCCGCGCACCTTCAAAACCCAGCGTTCCATCACGGCCGGGCTCTGACAGTTGCTCTTGATGAAGTAGTCGCACCGCTCCTGATACTCGGTGATCTCCTTTTTGACCGCATTGTAGAACTCCTCAGCCATCTTGCTGCGCTGTTTTTCGTCGTCAATGATGTAAAAGCTGTTGACGACAAGAGGGGTATTGTTCCGGTTCATGCCCCCCAGAAGCCCGATGAAATCCTCGAAGATATCCACCTTCTCCATGTGACTTCTGGGAACAAAGTACAGGTGTCCGTTGATGCTCAATTTGGTGGCCTCCATTTCCCGCAGGAAGTTTGCACAGATGGTCTCGATCTGCTTGCGGTTGGCGCACCGCTGATAGAGCTCGAACAGCTCCTCCGCCTGACGGCAGCGGGCCTGCACGTCAATATCCGGGTCCATTACGATGTTGGTACAGTAGATCTGCCCATCCTTCCGGTCGCAGGTGATGTTGGCCAGCTTCTCATAGCGGTTGGTCTTCTGGTTCAGCGTCTCCTTCACCAATTCCCGTGAGAGCGCATCCGCCGTGTGCTTGTTGTCCCGGCAATAGACGAGGTAAATGTTTGTCTCGCCGGCAACCGTGACGGGCTTGCGCTCCTTGATGTCCCCGGTGGCGGAGCGGAAGGCGTCAGCCACCGAAAGCCGGGTGCCGCCGGAATAGGAGATACCCATGCTCTCGCACAGTTCGGAGAGCTGCGCCTTTTCCACCAGCAGGTTTGACAGGGAAAAGTAGAGGAACTTCCCCAGCATATTCTGGGCGTCTCCCTGGGATGCGGCCACAAAGTCGTTCATATGAAACAGGTTTCCCATAAAGCTGATTGCCCCTTTCAAAGTTGATGATTATGGTTTGTCTGTTAACGGTTATGTGTGCAAAGAGTAGTACGCGTTTTTCAGTTCTTCTTCTCTGTGCAGGATGACGCCGCCGCACAGACCCGTTCTTCCTGGCAGATACTCCCGGAAGGTGAAGCTGAACGGATCACAGTCATCGAAAAATCGAACTTCGCCTCCATTCCTCCAGTGAAAATGATCGCGCAAAAAGCGAACTAGCCTCCGGCGCAGCAACGGAACCGCCAGGACATTTTTCAAATTGTTCGGCGCGTCAAAATGTAACCAGGGGTCTGCGAGCCGACCGAAAGACAGAAACGCCCGCTCTTTCGGGCCGTCGGGGGAAATGCTGTCGTGGAGAAAGCGCATCGTTTCACAAAACGGGAGCCGTATCAGCTCTTTCCGTCCGCTTAACGTGCCGTTGTGATCGGAGAGCCATGAGAAGCAGATGTGCAGATCGTTGGTCTCTTGAACATGCCAAAGACTGGCAAAGGAGCTGAGATCGGATACCATACAGCTTTCATCGGCCAACCGTTTCAGGGCGCTGCGCAGAATTACAAAGCGATGCGGGGATTTATAGCTTCGGCTGACTGTCCGGAAGGAAATGCGGTCCTCCGACGCAGTCACCTTTACCAGAGTATTTTCGTTCAACATGGATATCCTCCTTGTATACTAAATAAAAAGTCAATAAAATCAGGTATCAGCAGGCTATGAGATGCCCGTGATACAATGGCTGTAGGACAGCAGTGGCAAGCTCTTTTCCTCCTCGTTGAGCCGCAGGGCTGCTTCAAAATGAGTCCGTTCTCCTGAACCGGAAGTTAGCTCATATTTATCTCATCGCCGTGCGGCTGAGAAGATAGTCGTCCACACCCTTGTAAGCTGGGTCCCAGGTGTATTTATAATAGCGGATGCCGGGGATACGCTGTACCTCCTTCCGCATGGCGAGAACCGCGCCTCTCACGTGAGGATTGGTCATCTGGTCTGAATCCATGGCCTCCACGACCTCCCTGACCTTCAGACCCTCCAGCGTTTTCCGAAGGCCGCCGATGGCGTTGACGCCGCCAATGCACACGAAGAGCGCGTCGCTCCCCAGGAAAGACGCCACATCCCCCTTGAGCGGCCCTTCGGTCAGATAGGCCCGTTTCCGACTGGTATCCCCTGTCACATGGACCCAGGAATAGCTCCGGGTTCCGTTGGGGGCGCCCCGTGTGGACAGCCAGCGGTACTTTCGGTCCGGCTTGCCGGCGTCGTCCAGACGGATTTTGAGCCCTTGAATGAGACCGTCCCTGTCACGTACCGGGATCAAAAAACCTTTGGGACCGCTGAGCGTCCACTCTCCATAGCGGGTACGGAAGCCGGGGAGCCCCTGAAGCTCCTGTCCGTCGGAGCGGAGGAGGGCGGCGAGAAGCCGCCTCCCCTGTTCCGTTTCCGGCATGCTGCGGTATTGGTTTTGCTGGATGCGTTCCTCTGAGAGCCCCCGTTCCAGCAGGTTCTCCCTGTGCTTGTCCAGCAGTACGAGGTGCTCCAGCATTGTGGTGTAGGCGGCGTGCCGCTGCGCAAGCGCAAGTGGCTGCCGCTCTGTTTTTGGGGACGCCGGCGGATGCGGCATCGGATAGATTTTTGAGCCCTCCGCCAGCGCCCGGTACGCCTCTTTATTGCCGATCCCATGCAGCCTTGCGTACAGCGTGACACTGTTGCCGCGGGCGCCGCAGAGGTTGCAGCGGTATTGGTCGGTGCTGGTGTTGAGACTTAAATGGTATTTCCCTGGCCCGTGGTCGCCGCAAAAGGGGCAGGCCGCCTCGACCTCCTCGCGCCGCAGCGTCCGGGCGTCCAGCATCAGCCCGCACCGTCTGGCCGCGTCCACGATCGGAAGTTTCTCATAGGTCATGCCCGTGTGTCAGGCGCCCCATGCGGCTCATGCCGCCTGTGCCTGAGCAGATGCCTGGATGGGCTGGAGCGGTTGGACGGAGAGGGGCGCATGGGGAACAACCCTGGCCATGATGACCTGCCCGGTAGGCTTTACGTTTGACAAATCCTCAATGGATTCCATGTCATCCGCAAATACCGGGTAATTCCGCCCGGTCAGCCGCTTCACCATCTCGGACACCTCCATGCCGGCCCGCAGCCGTTCCGAGTGGGAGAGGCACTTATAGAGGCGGCCCTTCGTACAGCCCTCCGCCTGGTAGGTAAAACGGAAGGCGTCCTTGCGCTCTCCTGTGCTTTTTACAATGTCGTAGAGGGAAATGGCCACCCGGTTCAGCTTTAGAGGGGCAAAGGTCAGTTCTGTGCGCTTGCTGATGTAGATGATTGCATCTGAGATCTTCTCCCTGAGTTCTGTGATCTGGCTTCTGGTATTTTCGATCTGGGCGTTAAACTCCGCCTCCGTCCATCCAGCCGTAGTCTGATTCGCTTCGATCTTAGCCTCCAGTTCCCGGATTTCCTCCTTGCACTCTTTCAGGCGGTCATAACCCGCCTGTGTCAGATTGCCGTATTCCAGCGCAGAGGTCAGCTCCTGGATCTGTTCCCTTAATGTTTCCAGCTGTTCCTCACCCCGGCGGTCCTCCTCCAGTTCCCGGCGCTGACTCCGTAGGCGTTCCAGTTCCTCCGACCAGGCCCTCAGATCATCCTGCTTGAACTGCACAAAGGTTTCCGCTGCCTGCTGGTCCAGCGCTTTCAGCTCTGCGAATTGAGCCTGCTGCTCTTTGCCCTGTGCAATGAGCGCCTGGACAAATTTCTCTGTCTCAGCGCGGACCTCTTCCAGCGCCGCCTCCGTGATGGGGCGATGGCAGGTAGGGCAGCATACGCCGGGTGCAAAGGACTGGAAGTTGTGCAGCTCCTGCTTATATCGCCGTCCCAACTCACTGACACGGGCCGAGATATCAGCCAAAGGCTGCAAAAATTTTGACTGGTAGGACTCCGCTTGCCGGGCGGCAACTTTTTGGGTCAACTCTGAAATCTGCCCGTCGATCTCGGAAAAACGCTCCGCGCTCCGAAGGTCGCGGGATGTTTCGTCGTATTGTCGGCTCAGCTCCACAAGCTGTCGTTCCATCTCCTTCGGTTCCAGACCGGAAAAGCGTTTCTGCTCTAAATGACCGGCCTCCTCCTGGAGAGACTGGAGCTGTTCATTCAGGGAAGCCGACACCTTACTGGACTCCCGACCCTGAAGGCAGGTGAGATCCTTCTGCCCGGTGAGATAGATGATCTGTTCCTCCAGCTCACGGATCTGTTCCCGCTTGCTCTTGAGATAGACCTCCGGGGACAGGATCTCCTCGTCCTTCAGACTCTCCTGTACGTGTTCGGAGAGCTGTGAGAGAACCGTCTCATGGGGGATCACCGGCAGATACCGCTCCAGAAGGTTTTTCCCATCGTCCTCCAATACCTCGATAAAATAGAGCGGGTTGAAAATAGAGAGGAACACATCGCGTTCCCCGAACATGTCCGTAAGGTCGGTCTGTCGGATGTCATAGCCGTCATAGGTGATGACCATGCGGCTGTTTTTCCGGAGACGGTACAGCTCATGCGCCGCGCCGTCCTGGTCCACAAACCGCAGCCGGACCGACAGTTCCATCTGCTGTTTCATGGCGTCATTGTAAAGCCGGTCGACGCCGCGCTCCCCGAAAAAGGGAAGGCCGGTGACCGCGAAGGCGACCGCGTCGGCAAGGGTGGATTTGCCCTGGCCATTTCCACCGGTGATGACCGTCGGATTGCCGAAAACAAAGGTGGCCGGCTCCAGGTAGTTCTTAAATCCGGCGAGTGTCAGCTCCGTAATGTAGAATTGCTCTATTTTTTTCACAGCGCGTCTCCCTTCCAAAATTTTCTCAAATATTTATCACAGATTCCTACGCCGCCTGGGGGGCTGTTGCGATCCGGTAGTCCTCCAGCACATAGAACACAACGGTGTCCTGCCGGCGGACGGACAGACGCACGCCAGTCAGCAGCGTTCCCACAGTCAGGGCGTGATGCTCGCCGGGGGCGAAGGCGTCCACCTGTTTCCCGTCGGCTGCCTCCAGGCGCACCAGCGTGTTGACCGTATTCATCCCCTTCTGTACCTTGGACGCCGCCACCCGGTACTCATACGTGTTTTGAGAGGGCGCGGACGATGCTGTGCGGGAGCGACTTCCTGCGGCAGAGCTGACCTGCGCCTGTTCAGCCTTGGCCGTGCTGCCCTTTGGGGCCGCAGATGGTGCGGCCGGCTGCGTGGAACAGGCCGCGCCCGGCTTCTGCTCCGGGACCGGGGCGCTTTGGACAGAGCCCGGTGCGTCCGGGGGCGCTCCGTCTTCCTCCTGCTCCGGGATGTCCTTGGGCACCAGCAGCGCCTCGGTCCCGCCTGCGGGCATGGGCTTCAGGCCCAGCCGGTCAAGCAGCTTGAGGTATGCGTTGTCCAGCTTCTGGCGCTGGTCGTCCCGGATGAACCAGGTCTTCCCTTTCTTCTCAATATCGACCCATACTGTATTCATGTCGTAGAGGACCCGGCCGATGCCCCACTGGTAGGCCGCCCGCTTCATGCTGTCGGAGAGGCCGCCCTTTACAGGCTCGATCTCGGAAAGCTCGGCGCCGTCCCACTTGCAGACCCACTCCTTGCGCTCGGCAAAGTAGATGGCGATGCCGCAGAGCTGGGAGATAATCTCCTTGTCCTCCAGCTTTCGGTAGTCCTCCTTGCCCGGTACCTTGGCAACGAACTTATGCCAGGGCTTGAATCTGTTGTACCAGTTTTCCACGCCCACCACGTCGTCCAGCCGGTACTGAATGGCCCGGTTGGTCACATAAGGGACGGCGATGCCGCGCATCTCCTGGGGATATGCCTTTTGCAGCCTCCATTCCAGGTCGCCCGCTGCGAAGGGCTTTGCCAGGGCCTCCTGGATCTGTTTGGCGGTTCGTTGTTCCATGCCTTACCTCCCAATGATAAAGTCCCCTAGGGTGTCGCCGCGGGGCACCAGAACATCCGTATAGTAATACGCGGGGTCTTTGTCCTTCAGGTGTTCCATCAGCTCGGCATGGCCAAGTCCGAGGCGGTTGTGCTCCCGGTCGTACAGATCATCGTTGTCCGGCAGGCCCAGCACATAGCGGTGAAAGTGCTTCATGCTCAGGATATTTTTGTATCTGGGCAGGACGTTATTGCCCGCACACAGCTTCCGGTCCGGATGGACGTTGGAGAACGGATACTCATACATCGCCGTCTCCGGCCTTGGGGATTCATCCGCTGCAACGCCGATGGAACACTCCGCGATCCGTCCGGTGTTCAGCATGCGGATACCGAACACCAGCCGGGGGAGCGGGAAGTCTGGGTACTCCGTATTCAAATAGGTCAGATCGGCCCGCAGCTCCGGGTTCCACAGCACAAAGTACCGCTCCGAGCCGTTCATTGCCACGGAAAGGCAGTGCTCCGGCAGGAAGCCGCTGGAGAGAAAATCCTTGTTGTTATAACCCTCGTTGAGCGCACAATAGAGGTCAAACGGGTCAATCTGCTGACAGGATATCACCCCATCTTCCTTTTTCTCCTCCACAATGAGCAAACCCCGTTCCGGGGACCACCGGATGCAGGAGTCCCGCGTATAATCTCTGTTTTCTGGCCGAGCCATCAGGCCGCCTCCTTATCACTTTCATTTTGCTGTTCCAGGCACAGCTTCTCCAGGCGCCGGTTTTCCCGGTCGAGATAGCGCAGCAGATCCACCATGGAATTGGCAAAGCCCAGCGTATCGCAGCAGTCCGGAGAGAACCGCAGCTTTACGCAGGTCGATTCATCCATAGGGGAGAACTGCACTCCTGTCACTGAGTCCGTCACCATGCAGAAATACAGCGCGATGTCCTCCAGGCGTTTCCGAAGGGCAAGCCTGTGCCCATGTGTGGTGTCCAGCCGGCCGGTCAAAGACAGATAGCAGTCTATATTGGGATGAGAGAAGGACATCGTTGTGGCACCCCATTCTTCATCTATATCAAATACCGCTGCGGGGAAAAGCTCCCAGGTGAAGGTATCTGCCAGCTCATACAGCTCATCCATCCCTGCCTCTGTGCAGTGGTTGAGTGTTTTCAGAAATTCCTCCCTGGTCTGTACGCCGTGCAGGTATTTCAGCACGCGCAGCACCAGAAGTACATCCTCTTCGTAATCATCGTAGTCGTACATTGTCCCCCTCCTCAGAAGAATACCTGCTTTTCCAGCGCCGCAGGCTCTATGCCTTGAAGCATCCTGTTAAAGCCCTGCAGCCAGTTCGACTGGTTGATTTTGTACCTGTGCTCATAGTCCTCCGGCGTCACGTGGCTGAGGTCGAACGCATCCCAGTCCAGCTTTGTCAGATCGATGAGCTCGTGGTTCTTCAGCCTGTCGAATACCTCCCGCTGGAGGTAGGCGCTGTACTGCGCCGGTTCCGACATGGGCTGGCTGGGCGGAAGCTGCTGCAAAAGCCGGAAGAACTGCTCCGGGTCAAATCTCATCATCACACGGCACCTCCGGCGGCTCCAGGCAGACCATGCAGAGGGCATAACGTTCGGGGTGCGCCAGCGTCTGCTGCACTTCCTTCGGTTCAATAGACGCCCGTTTCTGCGCGACATGGTAAACACCGCAGTCGGGAAGAATCTCGCCCTGCTGCATCGCCAGATGCCAGAGGCCGTGAAACATCAGGTCAGGATCGCTGCCATCTATAACGGCCGGACAGACGATGGTACCGTCCTCCTCAAAAAATTGATCTGGATTCAAGCGGGACAGCGTGTTCAGCGTATGGTGCATGATCGCGCCAGCCTGCCTGTCCAGCGCCTTACGGTAGAGCTCCCGAAACAGGGGCGGGGCAGCTCGGCCGAGAACCACGCCGAAGGGGGCGTAACCTCCCTGTTGTTCCAGTCGGAGCTGGGGATAGAATTTGGAGAATTTTCTGCCAAGGCCAGACTGAAGCAAGCTGGCTACAGTAGACCATACGGCGCCCTGCGCCGTGCGGTCATCTGCGGGAAGCCCCTCAGCCGGAACAATGAGCGCCAGAGGAAGCGCTGTCATAGCCATATAGCATACCTCATTTCTTAATATTCTTCTGGAAGTAAACAGGTCGTGGCCGATCGGTCCGCCTCCGTAATGATCCAGAGCTTTCTGTCATTTTGCATGGCGTAGGCAGAAAATAGGCGGCCTCCCCGGATAAGTGGCTGGTTATTGAGTCTCCAGTCCTCCTTTGAAAGTTCTCCCCAGTCTCCGGCCAGGTGCCGCCTGATACACAAAGACAGCTCTATGCGTGAGAACTGTTCCAGGGCGCCAAGTGTAGCATAGAATTTTCCAGGCTGGAACCGTTTGACCGCTTCCGTTTCCGTAAATAACATCATTTCCTCCTCGCTATGCCAGGGATTTAAATCCGTTAGGCGTCAGAACATTGAAGATCATTTTGTTGGCGATTGTCTCGCGGATCTCCGATCCCAGGTGTTTACCTTCAGCGCTGAATTTTTCCTCCGTCTCCGTCCGGATCACTTTGACAATGCGTCCTTTTATGACGTGTGGAAAATTGCACCGGACGAGCCCGTTGATCATACCGGAGCCGCCCACAAGGCCGATCTGCCCGATGGAGAGCGGGAGCGGCGGCCGTTTTACATCGTTGTCCAGTTCGCTGCGGGCCATAAGCTGCTGAAAGCTGTTGGATCGCTTGAGCTGCTGCTCCAGCTCCTTCTGATTGAATCTCTCGCCCATGAAGGTCGTGACCTCCAGGGGGTAAGCTGGAAGCGCATACCGGTGCTCCGGCAGGTCTGAAATGCTGGGGATGGATGCGGGGGAGACCGCGTACTGCTCCAGCCACAGGGTATCCGGCGGCTCCGTCCCTCTCCGCTTCCGAAGGCCCAGGACGGCCACCTGCTTGAACCGCTTGAACTCCCCATCGGTAAAGCGCCAGACAGAGAGAGCCTCAAAATTGTCCATCAGGATACGGCAGATGTCCGGGGTAAGGCGGTAATAGGGGATCACATAGATCAGCAGGCCTCCATAGGTCAGGTGGCCGATGCTCTCAATGAGAAACCGCTTTTCATGCCGGGAGTGCCCACCACTGCCATTGAGTACGGACAGATAAGGCGGATTCAGAAACAGCAGATGGAACGCCTCACGGCTGATCCGGCTGAAGAAAAAGCTGCCGAAGCCTACACGGTGCAGGCGGGTCTGCGCCTCCCCGGCGCGGCTTTCGTCCAGCTCCACGCCGTAGGCAAAGCAGTTGTTCCCCTCGGCGAGCTGCCGCAGGGCCTTCCCACAGCCACAGCAGGGATCGAGGAGGTTGGTGGTAACGCCCTCTGGGAACTGAATACCCCGGAGCAGCAGTGCGACATTGTCCGGGTCGGTGGGGTAATACCCCAGCTTGATATTGTTCATGAGCCGTCCGACCACGGCGGCATTGGTGGTACCGCTGACCGGAAGAGAACCAGCAAAGCCGCAGAGTGCGTCATAGACCGGCTTATAAGCCGTTGACATCAGATCGAAGCAGGCAAGCCCCGTGTGGAGCTGTCCCGCGGCAGCAGCCAGCTTGTACTCCTCCACCTCCATGAGACAGGGCCGAACGTTGGAGAACGCTTCCAGCAGATAGCCGCGCACCTCCTGCAGATCGGAATAGGCATCCCGGGCGGCAGCAAGGCCGGTACTGCGGGCCTTCTCAACCCTGGCCCTCTGCACCACCAGGGACTGCGCCATACGCAGAATCATGAGCTGGCAGTCCTTGAGCCGTTCGGAGGCGTAAAACTGCTGCTCATCCCGCTCCTCAAGCGGCCCGCTCACAGCCGTACCCCTTCCGCAAGGAGGAAAAACGCTCCAAAATCTCATTGTAAGAGCACTTTTTCAAATCGTTCAAACTCAGATACCGGTTGTGCCCGCCCTTGTGGTCGTGGGCGTTCCGGATGGTACGGTACAGGACCGGCCCAACCCAGCTGCAGCAGCTTTGAGAGATCTCAATAAAGATACCGTTGTTTTCCCACATTCCGTAAAGGCAGCATTCGCCGGATACGGCGATCCCACCGGCGTTGGATCGGACGGTCACATCATGCAGGCAGAGATCCTTTGCCAAGGCCCGCAGGAAGGTTTTCCCCACGTTCAGGAAGGTTCGCTTGGCCCCATTCGGACCACACTCCCGTTCTCCTCCGATGTAGCTGAGATCCTGACTGAGCAGCGCGGCTAGACGGCGCATATTGAGTTCCTGAGACTTGTTCGACATATTTGCTTCCTCCACATTCTCAATCATTTTGTTGCAAATGTCGGGAAGGCCGGGAAGCCTGCTGCTTCCCGGCCTTCCACGCGGGCGGTTCAAGCCGCCTCGCGTTTTTTCGTGGTCGTATTCTGTCCCGCTGAGGCAGCGCCGGTCTCCGCCTGAGAAAGCGGACACCGGCGGCCGGCATACGCCAGCAGACGGAGCGTACCGTCCGGCTGGAGCATCCCCCGGCAGGCTCGGATCTGGAGCACGGCCTTTCCATCTACCGTCAGGACGCGCCGCTCCTCATAGGCAACCTCCCGCATGCGCTCATGCCGCGGGAGGAATGACACGCTGCTCCTGAAAATTAAATGCAGGCGCGTTTTCCTCCGGAGTGCCTGGGATGAGACGGAGCGTATAGCCGGATTCCCGGGCCAGCTTGAACAGGCCGATCACGCGGTTGAGCTCTTCATCCGGCTCGTCCTCTGCTTCCGGGGTCTGTCCCGCCTCCGGTTTTGCGTCAGTCTCCGGGATATGCGCCGTATCGGCATTGACCTCCGGTACGGCACCAGCCTGGCCGGCGGCCTCCGGTACGGACTCCGCTGGCATATAGTCCGCGTCCATCGGCTCATACAGGCCGTTCCGGGCCGTGAGACCGATCCAGAAGGAACGCAGCGCGGAGAGCAGAAGCGTGGCGAGCATACCGCGTTTTTTCGGTTTGAGGTGAATCACCTCGTCGGCTATCACCTGGTCGATCTCGCTAATAGCCACGGTCAGCTTGCCGGTCTCCACATAGGCCGCGGAGAGGAAGCAGGATACTGTTGCGCTGTCCGAAGCGAACAGCTCCGGCGTCTGGACCCGCCTGGCAAGCAGGCGGCGGCAGAAGACAGAGCCGGTCTCCAGCTCGTCCAGGCAGATTACATCTGCAGAGGTGGTGCCGGTGCTGAGCACGCCGCCGCCCGTGATGGTCTTGGCCTTGACGCCGTAGGTGGTCTTCAGGCACCCCTCTACTACAAGATGCTCCGTTTCCAGGGACTCATAGCACACGGTATGTCCTTTGGGAATATAGACGGTTTTCATAGTTCTTACACTCCTGTCAATCAATTTCTGGCCGAGGGCACGGCATTCGGCTGTGTCTTTTCCTTCTGTCGCTCTATTTTCGGTACGTTACGCTGCGTCCGCATCACTCTTTACCCGGACAGGGAGTACCAGTGCGTGGTCGCTGCGGTCCTCTGCCCCGATCACAATGGGAGACATCCCACCGCTGAACTTCACCGTGACCCATGGTTCACCGGAAAACTGTTTTAAAGCATCCATCATGTAGACCAAATCGAAGCCGACGGTCAGATCCGTCTTTCCCGAAATTGATATGGCGGTCCGGTATTTCTCCCCGGAGGCCAGCGCTGTGAGCGTACCGTTGTGGAAATAGACATACGGCTTAGCCCTCTTGGGAAGGAGACCTTTCAGGTAGGTGAGCTCCCGCAGGAACTCTTTTGAACTGACCGTGAACTGCTCGGCATATCGCTGCGGGATCGCTCCCTGGAAGTTGAATACGGATAATTCACGGTGATGAGAAAACAGATGCGTGCGCCCGTCTGTGACTTGAAGGTAGCGCGCTCCCCAGAGGAAATCCACCCGGGCCTCGCCAAACACCTTCAAGTGGGCCAGAAAGTCCAGCTGGAGGCCGAACTCCCGCGGCGCTGTAAGGCTTTCATCGGTGTCCCATGCCATCCGGCGGCCGTCCAGGGCAAAAATACTGTTGCCGCTGAACTGGATGCAGCTGCCGATTGGCCGGGCATGGGCCGAAGGCTTCTCGGCCGCATATCCGGTGCGCTTGATCCGGTCCATAAGCCGGCCGGCCTGGACAGAAAACAGAGGGGCGCCGTCCTCATTGGGCAGATCGGGGTAGTCCTCTCCGGAACTGGCTTCAAATTCGCAGGTCCGGGCTCCATTTCGCATGGTGAGCCGGGAGCGGGGACGCTTTTCGTTCTCCAGCACGTCATACTCCATGACCAGTTCTCCGCAGAAGTACCGGCTGGCTTTCTCCGCAACGCAGCTTCGGGAAAAAATGAAGGAAAATTCATCCCCCTGGGCCGGGATTTCTGTGATAAGCCATGTCGTCAGGTCTGTGGCGGCCAGGATACACTTGTCCGGGTATGCGTGGACGTAGACCTCGTTCAGGCAGGGAATCCTGGACTTGCGCGGCACCGTACAGGCGTTTGCCAGCGCGTCGGAAAATGGCTTCGCGTCAACGATGGTTTTCATGCTGCCACCCTCTTTGCACTTTCTAAAGTTGTTTGCATTTTTGCCGTCTGTGTGGAAAACTCTGTAACACGGACGCGGCTGCGCCCATGGGTCAGGATGTTGTAGACCATATCCACCATTACGGTAGCCGCCATAATATTGGCCGCCATGCTCTGCGGGTCCGCCTGGGCCGCCTCTGCGCAGCTGATCTCCGAGGGGAAACGGTCCTGCGCCTTCAAAATTTCAGGGGCGATCCCGCCGACGGGCTTAAAGATGGTACGCCCATTCCGCCGCACCCCGCAGACCACCTGGCCGGAGAACTCCTCATTCCCGCTGTCAATATAGACCAGGTCTTGCGACTGGCAGAACGCCTCGTGGCAGAGCCTCCGGGACTTGTTGTTGTCCACACAGCCCAGCAGAAGCACCATTTCCCGCTTGAGCTTATAGAGATAAGGACCTTCCTTGATCTCCCAGATGCCGGGCCGGATCAGACGCATCAGCTCCTCCCGTGTCTCCACGAAGGAGGGCACATATTCCGCCTTCATCCCAAACACGGAGGCATACCGCTCAGCTAACACCCTGGCCTTGTTCTGCCCCAGGTCGGCGGGCGCAAAATTCTGTCGGATAAGGTTTTTCGCTTCCACCAGGTCCCCGTCGCAGAGGATAAACCGTGCGGGCCGGTTCAATGCGTGCAGCAGCCGGTAGAGGTGGGGGGCGGCGTGCCCGCCGGTCCCGCCAGTTCCCAGCATCACAAGCTTGACCGGGACATCGGTGGGAAACCTCATGGCTCCACCTCCGGGAACTCGGTGTATGGCCGTAAGTGCCGGTAGGGCGTCCGGATCGGCTTGGCCTGGCCGCGGTCTTTCCGCCGCTTCACATGCCCGCTCCACTCCTCCGGGAATGGCTGAGTCAGGCCCTCGATAATCGCTCCGGGATCGATCTCCACAAAAGAACCATTGCAGGAGAACCGCGCCCGCAGCTCCGGGAAGAAGCGGTTTACCTGTCCCATAACAAGATAGAGGCCGGTGCCCTGCTCATCCTGGTCATCCTTTGGGGAGAAAAATGCCTCCATCGAATTGTGGCTATGAAGGTCTGCGTAGCGGATGTACCGGGTATCATCGTCATAAGGGCAGTCACGGAGATCCGCCTCGATATCCCCTGTGGATACAACCTGCGGGGGCACATAGGCGAAAAACCGCTGCTCGACCTTATCCCAATAGATAAGCGCCAGTGCCTCGTTCTCCTCGTTTTCCCGCATGAAGGAGCGGAAGAAGGCGGTGATCTGCCCGATCAGCGCCATGGGGATCAGGGGCAAAGCCGGGGTAAACCCGGCCTTGACCACCTGAAACTCAGACGCTTTCTTCGCTGGGGCGATAAATTCCCCCTGTTCCAGCTTGCGCACCTCATAGAGCTTTCCGTCTCCGGAGGGGACGAGACAGATCACTTTGTCCGACTTCCTGGCCTCCTCCAGAGACTCACAGTGGGCTTTGTAAGGAGAGAGAATGCCCTTAGTCTTCATGATAACCTTGGGTCTCACCAAGCAGTCCGGATTCTTGTCCTTGGACTTTTTCAGGGCCTCCAGGAACTCGCGGGACCGCTCAATGCTCTGCTTCATAGCGGCGATGGTCGTCCCCTTGGGGTCCTTGACTTCCTTTCGGATGCCGCCGTATTCCATTGACCAGGAGACAGTTTTGCCCTCTTCCAAATCCACAAAGTCCTCAGCCTTGCAGATGCGCAACTCCTCAAAGGTAATCGTGGGATCTTCGATGGGTTCTTTGGCCCCCTTGTGGCAGAAGATGGGCTTTTTCTCCAGAAGGTTTTGCTGGGCGTTTGCCATTTCCTGCTTGGCAAACGCCGCTTCAATGGGAT
>ERZ779870.990-NODE-990-length-22863-cov-6.21466_pt1 | contig 22863 bp, 14 predicted proteins | sample MGYA00511247_ERZ779870 | MGnify/ENA primary metagenome ERZ779870 (study PRJEB29588, sample SAMEA2149068) | human gut metagenome | biome: human gut; feature: human-associated habitat; material: faeces | place: Denmark | collected 2008/2010 ...
GGCGCCGCAGCCGAGCAGGGGGCGCAGCGTGTCACCACCAGCAGCCTGCCTCCCCTCGCCGTCCCTTCACCAACCGAAGTACCACAGCCACCACTACCTCCCAGCCATCCAGCGCAGCGCCGATGGCCCAAAACCTCCCGAGCAGCCACCCCAATCTCTCACAACCAAACAACCAACCAGGCAGCCACCCTAAGCCACAACATCACAACATTCACACCATCCGATACAACTCCAAAACATCCTCCGTATAAACCCCAGGCCGCTCATAAACCACCAGCGGCCGCTCAACCCGGATCCTGGAATTCCCGCCCTTACAAGCCTCGATCAACACCATATTCGGCTCCTTATCAATAAAAGGATACACCAGCTGCATCCTCTTAGGCTCCAGCTTATACTTCGTCAAAGTCGCCATCAGCTCCACAAGCCGAAACGGCCTGTGCACCAGAAAAAACCGCCCCCGATCCTTCAGGACCCGGGCAGCCTGACAAGCCACATCATCAAACGAACACAAAATCTCATGCCTCGCGATCGCCTTCGGAAGATGCGGATTCGTCAACCCATGCTGCCCGATCATATACGGCGGATTACACGTCACCACATCAAAAGAAGCCGCCCCAAAAATCCCGGCAGCCTCCCTGATATCACCCTCAACGATCCGAACCCTGTCCTCAAGACCATTATACCTCACACTACGGTCAGCCATCTCCGCACACTCATGCTGGATCTCCAGCCCCGTAAAATGCTCCCCATCCGTACGATCAGAAAGCAAGATCGGAATGATCCCCGTACCGGTCCCCATATCCAGAGCAACCTCACCCCTCTTCACCCGGGCAAAACCAGACAACAGAACCGCATCCATCCCAAAGCAAAACTTCTTCGGATCCTGGATCACAAACAACCCATTCTGAAGATCATCCACACGCTCACCGCAATAAACCAGATCACTTCTCATTCGGCTTCGAATCTCCCTTTTTAACCTCTTTCTCCTCGTGGTCAGCAGCACCACCCTTACCCTTTTTTCTCTTAGGGCGGAACCTCAGATCACGGACCGGAAACTCCTGGATCTCCTTCTCGTCATTCACCTCAACCACGATCTTAACCATCTGCCTGAGAACATTCACACTCTGAACCGTACCCGAAACACCCTGCGGCGTCGTTACCATATCACCGATACCCGGAAGATTCCGGTTCAGCTCCTCATAAGTCTCCTGCTCATTCTTCAGACAGCACATCAGACGACCACAGACACCAGAAATCTTCGTCTGGTTCAGAGAAAGATTCTGCTCCTTCGCCATCTTGATGGAAACCGGCGCAAACTCCGAAAGATACGTATGACAGCAAAGCGTCCTTCCACAGATACCAATACCGCCAAGGATCTTCGTCTCATCACGGACACCGATCTGACGAAGCTCGATCCTGGTCTTAAACACAGACGCCAGATCCTTAACCAGCTGCCGGAAATCAATACGGCCATCCGCTGTAAAATAAAACAGCACCTTGTTATTATCAAAGGTATACTCCGCATCGATCAGCTTCATATCAAGCCCATGCTCACGGATCTTCTTCTTACAGATCTTAAAAGCCTCTTTCTCCTTCTGGCGGTTCTCAGCCTCATGATCCTCGTCCTCCTTCGTTGCAACACGGAGAACCTCCTTCAGCGGATGGACCACCTCGTCCTCCTTCACGCTGCGCGGCTCCAGGACAACACGGCCATACTCCACACCACGGGCAGTCTCCACGATCACATGATCGCCGACCTTCACCTTATAATTCTTAGGATTAAAATAATAAATCTTACCAACGTTACGAAATCTGACTCCAACTACCTTTTCCATTCTATTTCTCCCTAATTGTCAGGAACAGGAGCTCCAGGGCAAGTTCGAGATTAACATTGGCACGGAGACGCACCTTCGTCTTCTCCAGTGCCTCAAGGATTTTTTCGATATTCTCATAAGAACGCTCGCTGGCCTGCTCTCTGATAAAATTAATCTCCTGTTTAAAAACCAGGTTGTCAATTTCCCTTGTTGCCTTAAACATCAGAACATCGCGGAACCAGAACTGGAAAATATCCAGATAATCATTGATATTATTCTTATCAGCAGTCAAAGTCTTGATCGCCTCTGTCAGCTCATAAACCTCCATGGAATTGGCATATTTCAAAATCTTCAGGGCATTGGCAGTCATATCTGCAAACTCCTGAGAAGTCGCAGCCTCCTTCGCCTTGCCGATACTGCCCTGCGCATAAGACGCATCGATCTCAGCCTGATAATCCGGCACCTGAAGATGCTCCATCAGATATTCCTTCACAAGACTGTCATCCACCACCTTCAGATCCAGACGCACACATCTGGAACGGATCGTAGGAAGAAGACTGTCGATATTACTTGTCAGCAGCATGATCACCGCATATTCCGGCGGTTCCTCGATAGTTTTCAAAATGGCATTCTGCGCCTGCACCGTCATCATCTCCGCATCCGGAATGATATAGATCTTATACGGACTACAGTACGGCTTGATATCCACATCACGCACAACCTGGTCACGCACCTCGTCAATGCTGATGCTTCCAGGCTTCTCATGAGTTACTGTAATGATATCCGGATGATTCTTGCCGATCACCTTCTTACAGGAATCACAAGTCATACACGGTTCAGACTCTCCCGATTCACACTGCAGCGCTGCCGCAAAAGTCCCCGCAAGAAGCTTCTTGCCGGATCCCGGTTCCCCTGTAAAAATATAAGAGTGGGATACCTTCCCTGTCTCTATCGCATTCTTCAAATGCCTGATTATATCGTCATGGCCGATGATGTCATGAAATCCTGCCATAAGAATCACCTCTTTCTGCCTTTTGTGCCCTCCGTTATACCCGGCGGACATCTTTCAACTAATTATAACATAATCTTCTGTATAAAAAAAACTATTTTTCCTTATTGTACAGATTTTATATAATTTACGATCTCCTTCACACATTCATCCAGATTATGATTCTCAAAACGCTTCCATATACCTGCTTTAAGAATATTTTCTTCGGAAAAATCATTCTGGTCTGCAAGAAAACGCCTGCACATCTCCTCGTACTTCGGCACCTCCTGGGTCTTCTCCCTGGCAAGCGCACGCTCCAGACGCTCTCCGTCTTCCACCTCTATATAAATAGGCCACATCACTTCATTGCCGTAATACTCCCGAAGCCTCACAAAAGACTCCAGTGTACCGATCCCCAGATAGCTGTCATTTCCCACAGACACCTGCCCGTCGTCCGCAGTAAAATATGTCCACGGCCCGTAAACTGTCTGATAAGTACGCGCCTCGATCAGCTTCCCGTTTCTTCGGAACTCCTTCAGTTTATTCTCATCTGCAAAAAAATATTCTCTTCCGTTCACCTCTCCATCTCGGATCGGACGGGTGGTATAGATCACAAGCCGCTTAAGCCCCAGCTCCTGATTCCCCTCCAGCTGTCTGTAAATACTGTCCTTACCGGAAGAGCTTTTTCCCATAATGTAAAAAATCTTTCCCATATGTCTCCTCTGCTGCATATGCGTTACTATACACGCTCTGATCCGTAATACACAGAGCCGTCTGCTGCCACGCACCTCACATCTCATTTCTCACAACACACACCGTCTCACTGGTCTGGTCGCTCAGGCCTTGGACCTCAAAGCCCTGTTCCAGGTATCTTCTCACATTTTTTACGAAATGTCCAGAAATCTGTTCCCCCGGAACGATCAGCGGGATCCCCGGCGGATAAAGATACGCAAACTCCCCGGACGTCCGTCCGATACACTCATCCAGCGGACACCGCTCACTCTCCGCATCCATAGCCTGGGAGATCCGCATGATCTGCTTCATTTTTCCGTTTTTCAAGGGCTCCTTCTCCACAGCCTCTTCTCTGTATTTTAACGATTCACGGCGGTCGATCTCTTCAATAGCATCACAAAGCCTCTCAAAGCCCTCCGCCGTATCACCCACAGCCGCCAGCGCCAGCACATAATTCTCCGCCTCCATCTCCATTTCCAGATGAAACTCCCTCCGGAGGATCTGATGCAGCTCCCGGCCGTTCAGCGAACTGTTCACAATAGAAAGCAATATCTTGGATCTGTCAAAATCAAAAACTCTCTGGCACTCACAGGCCTGTGGCGTTACCAGCCGGATATACTTACACTCGGAAAGACGCCTGCGTGCTTTTTCCAGATTCTCCGTAAACACACGGAACATCTCATCCCCCTCACGCTCCAGCTTATCCATGCACGCATCAATGCTGCTCATAAGAATATAAGAAGGACTGCTGCTCTGATAGATTCCCAGAAAACGCTTCAGTTTTTCCCGACTCACACGATCACTGCACAGGTGGATCACCCCCGTCTGGGTCAGACAGGGCAGCGTCTTATGCACACTGTTGATCACCACATCCGCACCAAGCTGCGCCGCAGACACCGGAAAATAATCCGAAAACCGAAAATGCGCCCCGTGAGCCTCATCCACGATCAGCGGCACACCATAGTGATGCGCGATCTCCGCGATCCTCGCCACATCCGACACGATCCCGTCATAAGTCGGCGAAGTGATCAGCACCGCCTGGATCTCCGGATTTTCCGCCAGATACATTTCCACACGGCCAGGTGAAATCCCTCCGTTTATCCCCAATTTCGGATCCTCATGTGGATAAATATACGTGACACTCAGCTCCCGCAGATAAATCGCATGGTAAACCGCCTTATGGCAGTTCCTTGCCACCAGGATCTGTCCCCCCTTATCCACAGCCGCAGACACCGCCGCCAGGATCGCCCCGGAGCTTCCATTAATACTGTAAAAACTCTCCGGCACACCATAAAGCCGTGCAACATCCTCCTGCGCCCTTTTCAAAATATCCTCAGCATGATGCAGGTTATCAAACCCGTCAATCTCCGTAATATCCATCTCCACCGGAAAATCCCCCTCCACAGCCAGCGGATTCCTCTTATGCCCCGGCATATGAAACGGATAAAAATCACTCTTACCGTACGCTTCCAGTTTCTTGTATAATCTGTCTTCCATAGTTCGTCCTTTTCATCCTAAAAACAAGGAGGGGCTATCACCAGACGATATTCCCCTCCATTTTTATCACATCTCAGCAAAATCGATCCTCAGCTCCTCATAGATTCCCACCTTGATCGAATCCTGAAATGTATACTGCTCCGTATCCTCATTTTCAAAATCATACACCATTACCAGCTTCTTCACAGGATCCACGATCCAGTACTCTCTCACACCGGCAGTCCTGTATTTAAACAGCTTGGTATAATAATCCATACGCCTGCTCGCCGGAGAAACGATCTCGATGATCCAGTCCGGAGCCCCCTTACATCCCCTGTCATCCAGCTTATCCGGATCACAGATAACAGAAACATCCGGTTCCACATAAGTATTCGTCTTCTCATCCAGATACACCGCAAACGGTGCGGCAAACACCTCACATTTGCCCTTGTTAGAATCTATATAGTTACCTATCTTTCTGGACAAAATACTTGAAATCCTCTGATGCATCGTATTCGGCGGCGCCATATAATAAATATGTCCATCGATCAGTTCCGCTCTTTCACCCTCCGGCAAAGCATAAATATCCTCTATCGTATAAATTCTTTCCCTCAACAGCGGCATATCTCCACTCCTCTCAAAAGCACCCGGCAGATCATACACCATCATTCCGATCTGCACTCATACACCTGCAGCAGCTCCATCCGAAGCCTTCCCCACAGACTCACACCTTAAACCGGTACCCCACACCCCAGATCGTCTCAATATACTGAGGCTTGGCCGTATTAAACTCGATCTTTTCACGGATCTTCTTGATATGCACCGTAACCGTAGCGATATCACCCACAGACTCCATATCCCAGATCTCCCGGAAAAGCTCCTCCTTTGTAAAAACCCTGTTCGGATTCTCAGCCAGAAAGGTCAAAAGATCAAACTCCTTGGTAGTAAACGTCGTCTCCTCACCATTGACCCACACACGCCTGGCCGTCTTATCGATCTTAATACCACGGATCTCGATCACATCATTCTTATGCACATTGGAACCAACCAGCCGGTTATAACGCTCCATATGCGCCTTCACACGCGCAACCAGCTCACTTGGGCTGAACGGCTTGGTCATATAATCATCCGCGCCAAGACCCAGTCCGCGGATCTTATCGATATCATCCTTCTTGGCCGAAACCATAATGATCGGCGTATTCTTCTCCTCACGGACCTGCCGGCAGATATCAAAGCCATCCACCTCCGGAAGCATCAGATCCAGGATGATCAGATCAAACTCCTCCTTCATGGCACGTACAAGCCCCGTATCACCACGGTTCTCGATCTCCACCTCAAAACCCGAAAGCTCCAGATAATCCTTCTCCAGATCCGCGATCGCTTCCTCATCCTCTATAATTAAAATCCTACTCATTCAGCGGTACCTCCTGATATTTTCTGAGAACAAAATACATGATCGTTCCGATTCCCAGCCGGCTTGTGGCCCAGACCTTTCCACCATGATCCTCCATGATCTTCTTTACGATGGAAAGTCCGATACCGCTTCCTCCCTTGGAAGAATTTCTGGAAACATCGGTACGGTAAAAACGGTCAAAAATATACGGCAGATCCTTGGCGGCAATCCCCTTGCCGTTATCCTCGATCTCCACCTGGATAAAATCACCCACATCCTTCACACGAAGCTGGATGATCCCCCTTGGCTTCTCCATATACTTAATGGCATTACTCACGATATTATGGATCACACGGCGGATCTGCTCACCATCCGCAATAACCTGCACACCCTTCTCCACATAATTGGCATACACAAGCTCGATCCCCCTGGTCTCCATCTCAAGCCCAAGCTCCTCCGCACAATCCGAAAAATAATCCTCCACATTCAGCTTGCTGAACGTATACGGAATACGGTTGGTATCGATCTTGGAATAAAAGGTCAGCTCATTGATCAGATGATCCATCTCATTGGTCTTATTATAAATGGTACGCACATACCGGTCCATCTTCTCCGGCGTATCCGCCACACCATCCATGATTCCCTCCACATAACCCTTCACCGCAGTGATCGGCGTCTTCAGATCATGGGAAATATTGCTGATCAGCTCCTTATTCTCCTTATCCATCAGGATCTTCTCTTCCGTGGACTCCTTCAGACGCTTACGCATCTCCTCAAAATCCTGGCAAAGCTGGGAAAATTCATCATTCCCCTCAACCTCCAGCACAAAATCCAGATTCCCCTCCTTGATGTTCTTGGTAGCCTTCTTAAGCTTCACCAGCGGAACCGCAATGCTCCGATAGATCCACAGCCCTACGGACAATGCGGTAAAAACAAGGATGATCGTTGCGGTCAGGATCATATCCTTAGCCATCAGCTTCACCTGGCTGCTGGAAGACTGCGGCAGCGAAATATCATAGACCATCTGGCTGGAATCCGAAGCCTGGCTGCTGCTCTCCTGCACATGCTTCGCCTGCGTCTGGCTGAACCCGTACAGACTTGCGGAAAAAAGAAGCAGCGGCAGCAGGATGATCGCAACGAAGCCCACAATAATACGTGTTTTTAACTTCATCTGTATCTCCGTCCTTTATAAATTCACACATTCACATACACGTATTATAACATAAACTATATTCCCTATCTCTAAATTTTCTATAAAAAACCCCATCTTCCAGCATCAGTATTATTCCATTTTGTTCTAAACTATGCTATCATATTTTTGTTGTCCACCCGATACCCGGCACCGGGAGGAGGTGAGTTCTTTTGGAAATTATTATCTCTTTTCTTGTTTCCTGCATGGCAAACATAACTGCCTATTACGTTTGCAAATGGCTAGACGGCAACAAGTAGGACAACGCTAACCTAGTGGTTTCTTGTCCACTATAAAAAATTAGAAGAAGCCCCCGGTATTGGCACTACCGGGGGCTTCACTCTTTGTTCTTTTGGAACTATTACTATCTCTTTTGCCTAATGGCATTATATCATATGCATTTCTTAAAATCAATATTCCTGCCAAAAGGATATATAAATATTTTTTTTGACTCTCTTACAGATACTTCTTCAGAGTCTCAACCTTGTCCAGATGCTCCCATGGAAGATCAACATCTGTACGGCCGAAATGACCATAAGCAGCAGTCTGCTTGTAGATCGGACGGCGAAGGTCAAGCATCTTGATGATACCAGCCGGACGAAGATCAAAATTCTCACGAACGATCTCAACAAGCTTAGTCTCAGAAAGCTTACCTGTTCCGAAGGTATTCACACTGACAGAAGTCGGATGCGCAACACCGATTGCATAGGAAAGCTGGATCTCACACTTGTCAGCAAGACCTGCTGCAACAATGTTCTTTGCAACATAACGTGCAGCATAAGCAGCAGAACGGTCAACCTTTGTGCAGTCCTTACCGGAGAAAGCACCGCCGCCGTGACGTCCTGTTCCGCCGTAGGTATCAACGATGATCTTACGACCTGTCAGACCACTGTCACCGTGAGGTCCACCGATAACAAAACGACCTGTCGGATTGATGAAATACTTCGTATCCGCATCAACCATATCAGCCGGAATGATCGCATCAAAAACATACTTCTTAATATCCTCATGGATCTGCTCCTGAGTAACATCCGGATCATGCTGTGTAGAGCATACAACAGCATCGATTCTCTTCGGCTTGCCGGCCTCATCATACTCAACAGTAACCTGAGTCTTTCCATCCGGTCTTAAATATTTCAGAGTGCCGTCCTTACGAACCTTTGTCAGCTGCTGAGCAAGCTTGTGAGCCATGTTGATGGCATATGGCATATACTCCTCAGTCTCATTGGAAGCATAACCAAACTGAAGACCCTGGTCACCGGCACCGATGGAATCCAGCTCGTCCTCATTCATATCATCCTCTTTCTGCTCAAGAGCCTTGTCAACACCCATAGCGATATCTGTGGACTGCTTGTCAAGTGATGTAATAACCGCACAGGTATCTGCATCAAAGCCATAATCCGCATTGTCATATCCGATCTCACGGATCGTATCGCGAACGATCTTCTGGATATCAACATTAGCCTTGGTTGTGATCTCGCCCATAACAAGTACAAGACCTGTTGTAGTAGCAGTCTCGCAGGCAACACGGCTCATCGGATCCTGTGCCATCATAGCATCAAGGATCGCATCGGAAATAGAGTCGCAGACCTTGTCAGGATGACCCTCAGTTACAGATTCAGATGTAAATAAAATTTTCTCCATGATCTTCTCCTTTTGTAATAAAACAATGGTTATATACATAAAAAACAGCCCGTACAATCCGGACTGTTTAAATTCTGTAAACAATCCTCTTATTGTTCGATTGCTCGCTCAGGTTGGCACCTTCCTGGGTTATCCGGGGTTGCCGTGGCTTCACAGATCCTTTGTATCTCCACCACTCTGAATAAAAGGCTATCTTTTATGAAATTTACTGCAACACATACAATATACTTATCATACCAAAATGTCAAGAGCAATTTTCGATAAAAAATATCACCCGCTGCTTTTTCATCCCCAATACATAAATATTCCAAAAAAGAACCGGGCATCCACATCGCCCGGTTCTTCCATCGATCATCCTTCAGAATGATCCGTTATTTATTTTTTCTTCTTTCTCTTAACTCCATAAGCTGCACCACCGCCAACAATGATCGCTGCTGCAAGGATTCCAACCCATACACCGATCGGTGTATCATCGCCGGTCTTTACAGAACGTCTTGCTGTACCGCTGGTATCGTTCGGAGCAGTTCCGCCCGCTGTACCATTATTCGGGATCGGAGTGATCCGATCATTTCCACCATGATTTGTTCCAGGTGTAACAGTCGGAATCGGTGTCGGCTCAGAAGAAAGACTGTTGGTGATCTCCTTTGTTACAGTATATCGGTTATCATTATTCAGTGTAACCTCACCCTGACCGGTAACTGTATACTTAAAGGTATCATCATCAACCGGATTTCCATCCTTATCCGTCTCCAGAACAGTATACGTAACACTGTTGATCTCCTGATCCTTTGGAAGATCCAACATTACCTGAACACTATCATTCTGTTTCAGAGTCACTACCTTCTCAAGCGTCAGCTCACCGTTACTCTCAGTGGAGAACACACCTGCATAGAACGTATCATCCACAGTAGAAGCAACACCATCGATCATCACATTCTTCTTAATGTTGATAAATCCGTTACGGCTGAATATATCCGGAATCTTTGTATAATAGTTATTTACATAAGCCGCAGCCTCAGTAACACCACTATCTCCACCGATCACAACCTGATTGGACTTCTCTTCATTCTCACCATTCGGCTTCGTTACATCGTAGTAGTAAAAATTCTGATCATCCACCTTGATCTCCGTATTCTGCTGAAGAAGATTTCCATCCTCATCCAGCTCAAATACATAATAGGTGCCATCCGGAACATCCGTCCATGTAGCTGTACCACTGGAAGCATTCTGGATATGGATATCCTGTAAATAATCATCACGGAACGGGATCGTACCTTCCTGATCCGAAAAAACGCCAACCTTATAAGTTACATCCTCTTTCGTTTCCAGAGGAATCACATTCCCGTTATCATCAACATTATAGATCCTCTTCGTAACCTGGATCTGTGTATGCTTCTGCGGATTACTTACAGACTTCGGATAAGCCTGTACATCGTACATCCAGCCCTGCTCCTGATCTGCAAAAGGAACGGAGATCAGCATCGGTGAAACCATAACACTGCTGTTTCCATCTGTCTGCACCACCAGGTACATACCCTCAGCCAGATCAGCGAAAGTCATATTCCCCTCTGCATCAGAGGACTTGGACATACCCCACACATCCACGCTTCCGCTGACGATCATAGCCGCCAGCTTCTCTGCCGCTTCATACCAGCCATCAGCCGTCGTGATGGAATCAAAATCGATTGCTGCGGCAGCCAGTGCCTCATCCAACACGAAATGCACATTGCCATCAAAATTCACACTGCCAACCTTGTAGATCGTCAGCCCTACATCCGGCAGCGGAGTCTGGTTGCCCTCCTCATCCGCCTGCTGAACCGTCAACGTCAGATTACCTGTTTTTCCAGCTTCATAATCCCCGGCGAAAACCGGCTGCAAAACACTCGTGACCAGCATAGCCGTCAGCATCAGAACAGCCAGAAGGCTCCGGAATATTTTCCCTTGCTTTCTTCTATTTTTCATCGCTCTCTGCCTCCTCTTTCCTTTCTGAAAGCTGCTTCTTTTTCCGTTTTTTGTCCCTATGACGGACGATCAGATAAATCAGCAGGATCAGAACAACAAGCACTGCAGCGCCGCCGGCCAGAACCCTCTTCGGATCCACAACAGCAAGCTTCTGCGGTATCGTTTCGTCATTCTTTGTATCTTCCACCACATATTTCGTCCGCACTCCTCGGACAAGAAGCCTGTGGGTGTTAACTCCATAAGGGGTACACGTGATCAGAGTCACATGATCTTCACCCTCGATAATATCCAGGTCACTGGTCTCATCCGGAAGCACCGTCTTGATCTGATCCACCTTGTAGGCCAGATGCTTGCCAAGAATGTGCAGGATAAAAATATCTCCCTTTTCCATCTGATCCAGATCTGTAAAAAGCTTTGCGTTAGGAAGACCTCGATGCGCCGCCAGAACCGCATGGGTGCTCTTGCCTCCGATCGGAAGGCTGGTACCCTCCACATGACCGACACCCTTTTCCAGGACCGTTTTGCTCAGTCCGTGATAGATCGCCAGTCTGGCTTTGATCTTCGGGATCTCGATACTCCCCATCAGACCATCACCGTTAGGATCCAGAACCCTGTCATAAGGATGACTCAGCTCATAAGTATCCTCTTCCTCAAAAGCATCTACAATGGCATTCACCGGATGCTCGGCATTATACTCCTTCGCCTCTTTCCACAGCCTGTCATAGTCGTTGTCCGAAAGCTCCGTTACCGCTTCCTCGTACTTACTGACCAGCTGGGCATTACGATACTGGTTCCACATATCACTGATCGTGGGATAAAGGAACACTCCCGCCCCCGCCAGAAACACCAGAACGATAATGATGTTCAGGACAACATTACTCTTTTTCTTTTTTTTCTTTTTAGCCATAAACTATTTCCTGCGTCGTTTTTTGTTCTGAACAGAATTGATACCGGCAACCAGGATCACCGCGATCACAATTCCGATCACAACACAGAGAGCAAGCATCGGAAGCGTTGGATTGGTGATTCCGGTAACCTTCTTCTCTGTTTTCTGAACCGCCTTCGCTGCCTTCATCGGAACTCTGTGTCCCCTCACCAGAAGTCTGTGCGTATTCACCGCATAAGGCGTACACGTAACCAGCGTTACATAATCATCCCCATCCGTGATACCCAGAGACTCTGTCTGCTCCGGAAGAACGGTAAGAATCTGATCCACCTCGTAGGCAAGAGTCTTACCCAGCACATGCAGGTAAAAAACATCTCCCTCTTCCACAAGATTCAGATCTGTAAAAAGTTTCGCACTTGGAAGTCCTCTGTGTGCCGACAAAATACAATGGGTACTCTTGCCGCCAACCGGAAGACTGCTGCCGAACAAATGACCGGCACCCTTCTCCAGAGACTCATCTGTCGTGTAATGATAGATTGGAATGCTCACATCGATCACAGGAATCTCCACATACCCCATCATTCCATCACCATTCAGGTTCAGAAGAGACTCATATGTACTGTCCGTCTGGCCATCCCTCACGGAAAAAGCATCCGGCACACTTTCCTGCTTGATCTGTTCGTTATACTCCTGTGCTGCCTTCCACATGCTGTCAATCTTCTCCGAATTATCATCCGAAGAAACACTGCTGCTATAATTACTGATCAGCAGGCTGTCCCTGTACCGGTTCCAGGCATCACTGACCATTGGATACAGCAGTATGGACAACCCTATCAGAAACAGCAAACCAAGTCCAATATAATTTTTCTTCTTATTCTTTCTCATAGGTTTCTCCATACTGTTGTATTTACCACTCCCGGCCCCCGAAAGGGCCGGGCGGTAAAAGATTTACTACTTTGTTTTAATACTTGCTTTGTCGTTGCTTATAAATAATTTTTGAATTGAATCGATCCGGCAATCAAACGATTACTCCTCAGATCCTTTTCTGCGGCTGATGAAGAAAGCACCAGCAGCGCCAGCCATAACTACAACACCGATGATAGTGAAGAGGTATGTTCCCATGCCACCTGTGGATGGAAGAGATCCGAGCTTGGTATCGCTCATAGCTGCTGTACCTTCAACAATTGCTGTTGCTGTTGTTTCACCAGCTTTAAGCTCAAGTTTACCAGCTTCATCTGCAGTATTAAGGCTATATCCGTTTGGTGCTGTAACCTCTTTAAATTTATAAGTTCCAAGATCTAAACCATTGATTGTTACAGTTCCATTAGTACCGGTTGTGATTTCTGTTGCTTCTGCTTCATCAGTTGTCCAACCTGCAAATTTCATATTGCCGTCAAATTTAGCAAAATGTTTCACTTTATTATTATTCTCGTCAGTAACCTCTTTGTAAACTTTAAATCCGGCACCTGAAAGAGTTTTACCACCCTCTTTGCCTTTTTCATCATATTTGGTCATTACAATTTTACCTGTGAAAAGTTCTTCATCATCAGAACCATACTGTGGCTTGCTCCAGCCTGAGCCGTCTCCTGCCTTAATTGTGTTGTTTACCTTAACGTCTGTAACAGTAGCCTCATAAGTAAGAGTAATCTGCTGGTTTGCATAAGTATTCGCTAATGGTACATATTTATCCAAATTTAATACAAAACTATTATTCTCAACCTCTGCATATAGAATCTCTGGATTATTAGTTCCAACTGTTACTGTTACTGCTAATTTTCCTTTGTTAGCACCCTCTGCTGTTTCAACTTTATAAACAGCTCCGGTAATCGTATCTTTCATTCTATAATATCTGTTCTGAGTACTTGGAAGATACGGAACTGTTCCTGTTACAGTATAAGTAACGTCACGTCCGATTTCTACAACTTTATCTTCATCAGTTGATACTTTTGTAATTGTAGTTGGTGTTTTCTTTGCGTTAATTGTTGCATTATTTAAAGCAATCGGTTTACCCTCCATATCATAATTCTCATTAAAGGAAATGCTTGCACCCATTGCACTATATGCATAGGCAGTTTCTGTACCTTTGATTGCATATACACCAGCCTCATGTACAGTAATCGGTGCTGTTACTCCTGCAGCATCCCAAGTTATAGTAGTATCATCTGGATCCGCTGCTGCCGCAAGAACAGCTTCTAATGCATTTTCAATTTCCTGAGTTGTTGCTGCAGTCACTTCACTTGCATACTTTGAATCAGCATTCTGTAATACAAGCATTTTCTTAATTATAGTCTGCTCATCAGTAAGATTAAAAGCAGTTTTATATTTCATTGCAATATCAGTTGATGCGAAATCCCATCCTGTTTCTTTCTGAGAGTTAGGTTTTATAACCCGCAGATAACTAAATGTTGCATGCTCAGCATTGTTGATTATAATTTCTGCAGAAAGTCCATTCTCACCATCCGCAAATGCTGTAGATGCCATAGCCAGCACCATAACCGCCGCGATCAGTATCGCACTGATTTTCTTAAATAAATTTTTCATAAGGTTTGCTCCTTTCTTTCTCTGCATTTTTCTTTTTCGCCCTTCATCGGCCATTTACAATTAATGTGTTACGATCTCTTTGCTTCTTCCTCCCTTCGTTTATTATTTATAAACAACAGGAGTGCAGTTGCAAGAATCGCTACACCACTGATTGTAAATCCATAGGTTCCCGGACCACCGGAGTTTGGTAAGGAATAAAGTTTAGCATTACTGATCGTTAAAACTTTATTATCTTTATCCAGAATCCACATTTTGCTAGGAGATGTTAAGCTATTTCCCTTTTCATCAACAAGCTCAATCTTTCCTAACTCAACTTTGAAATAGATACTACTACTCAATAACGAATATCCATTTGGTGCTGTAACCTCTGTCAGTTTATATAATCCATCTTTCAGATTATTTAACTCAACAGTGTCATTAACTTCAAATGGATTATAAGCGTCTGAAACAGGTTTCCATATACTGGTGTTATTATCATCTTCTTTTACCTCCAGTACTTCCAGATTAAACTTCGCTCCAGTTAATTTTGTATTACTATTCTCAGAATCAACCTTCTTCAGATCCAAATTTGTTACTAACTCATTTGTATAAGAAACGCTACCTTTTACACCACCAGATGTATAAGTATATTTTGGTTTCTTTATGACATCGACATTCTTTTGATCTTTCTCATTGCCAAGTATAAACGTAGCCGACTTTGTGTCTTCTGTCTTAGAGTTTTCACAATCTGTCTCTGATAAAATATCAAATTTCTTGATATAGTAACCTTCCGAATCTTGCTCTGTTACAGTATACGTACCTCTCTTAAGATTATTTAAAGTAACTGTTCCTTTGGTTTTTTTACCTTTAACTTCAACGCTAATATCTTGTTCCAGAATTGCTTTACCAGTTTTATCTTTTCCGATTACGTTAAACGTAAATGTTCTATTATCCTTTGAATCTTTTGTTGCTTCTGTTACATTCTTCGTAATCTGAATCTTACCTGTGATGATATGAATGGTATAAACTCCATATTCTATGGTTGTATCTTCCTCAGAATTATGAGCTGTCAGAATACCTGAACCATCAGCGTTTCCATCATAATTACCAGAAATCTTACCATCTGTATTTTTTGTACAATCATCCGCTGAAGTAACTTTAGCCAAATTATTATTTAACTTATTATAAGTTACCTTTAAATAATACTGTTTAGAATCTGGCTCAGGAACAACCTTCGCCATATCTTCTTTAATCACTTTGGTATAAGCTTCATCTTCATATTCATACCAAGTTAATGTAAAGTCCTCTGGCTTAATTTGCTGTCCATCAGCACCCATTGTATAGGTCACTAATTTCTTCGTTCCATCCAACTGAGTTACATATCCCTGTGGCTTTGTCTTATCAAACAATGCCTTTAAAATAGCCTCCTCTGTCGGAACTGTATCACCATAGAAAATTGTTGTTTCTTTGTTGTTTACAACCAAATCAGATTTTACGTTGACCTTTGGCTGTGGTAAAATCGCATTTCCATATCCTGTAGTAATTTTAGAATCTGGTGCTACATTGGTAGGAACATTATTTCCACCGATGTACTCGTCTTTGGCTCTTACCGTAATAGTATTTGACCATTGCTTACCCTCGGCTCTATTTGGAATTGTTTGTTTATTCCATGTTACAACCTGATAACCATTTTCATTTAGAGAAACAACTCCTCCATTGTTTAAAGTAATAGTTTTTCCATTGGCAAGCTCTGCATTTGTAATCACTTTATTGTTGTTATCATTGATAATTACAAATCTCGAATCAATCACATCTGTGATCGTTGCATTGGTAATAGCAATATTGTGAGTAATTGTATCCTGAATTGTCTTGAAAATAGATCCAAGCCCACTTGCATCCGATACATTGAATGCATGCTGTTCATCTGTTGCCAGACCTTTCATCCATTCAATATTATTTTTTTCCGATCCCGGTACCTCTAAATCATCACGACTGCTCAATGCAACAGTAAATATTGTAGCCTTATCTTTTAAAGTGCTTATACTTGTTTCCGTTGCTTCTGTATCAGATTCATATGATGGAGCTCCATCTGTAAAAAGAATAATATACTTAGATAAACCATCATCTTTTACACTCTCTAACTGGCTACTAGCTTTATCAAGTCCTTTCTGTGGTGATGTTCCACCATCTGCTGTAATCTTACCAACAGCTTTAATCATCTCAGATAGTGCATTTCCTACAGTTGTAATTGGCTGTATAACATTTCCTCTAGTTTCATACTCTTTACCCATCCAACCGTAATCAGCACTCACATATCCATCAAATGTAGTAATACCTATTTTACTCTTTGAAGACTTTGATGCAGTATCCTTAATAAATGCAATTGCTGCCTCTTTTAAAGCTGTGATTCTGGAATTCCAAGTAAATACATTTCCATATGAATATTTCCTCCGACTAATACTTACATCAGAATTACTAGGCGTTTTCCAAGCACTACCATTATAATACTTCCACTCTCCATCAATATAAATCATTGGATTGGAATAATAACTATACTCCTCCTTGTTGGAAACTGGTGGTGTTATTTTTTTTGTATTATAATAGTAAACCTTTGTTATATCCAACCTGTCTTTTACTTCATCAAATTTTCCTTGATCTGACTTCTCTCCCTCCTGATTCATAGAACCCGACATATCAAATACCATCATAATATCCGCTACACTGTCTCGTTCTATAACAGTACTGCTGGTTGATGTAGAAGCAGCCGTAATGTTGATATTATAAGTTCTCTGATTCCAATCCTTCACCGTCGCTGTCTTATTATATTCCATACTGGAGTTAATAAGTTCTTCTTGGGTCTGATTGACAATCTGGTTATTCTCAACTGAATTTCCGGAACTGTCCTTCAAAGTAACTGAAACTTCCGTATCACTTTTTTTCGCTACCTCTACAGTCCATGTTTCCGTAGATCTTACATAACCATCTGGAGCCTGTGTTTCTTTTAAATAGTAAGTTCCTTCTCTTAATTTACTTCTGAAAATTACTTTACCATCCACATTATCAACTGTTGTAGATTCTGCAATTTCCATTACCTCATTGCAATCACGATCACTGTAAAGTGTAAATCTAGCTCCGTTCAATCCTTGATCTTTATTAGAATTTACTTTCTGTAATTCTAATGTTCCAAGTGGATCTGTTGTAACCTGTGAAATAGTTGCATGTGGAAGTGTAAACTCCATATTACAGTTGGAAGCGCCAGCTCCTCTTTCCATGTAAAGAACTGTTAATGTATGATTAGCATCCTTCTGTTCATCTGTTAAATCCTCTTTTTTCTGATCCGTATTTAATAAATACTTCCATAAATCCACCTCGCCATCAGCCGCATCATGAATTCCACCTAAATCGATAACTACTGTCTTACCGTCCAAAACAACCCATAAATCATCATCACCAGTAAATTTATACTTCAGATCGCCAATATAATCTCCAAGCTTAAAATCAATGTCATAACGCAATCCAAAGAAATAGTTATGTGCTTTTGAATCAGATGAATCGGCTTCATTATTGTTGATATCCTCTACATTACTATTTTTTTGATATCCAACGGAATCTAGTGGAAAGAAACCAGCACCAGCATTCGCAACCTGTGTTTTATTTCCATCAGCATCTTTTACCTGAACATTTGATAACTTATACGTATCTCCAGTTCTATCAAAATTAAGTACATAATTCGTATATACTTTTCTAAGATATACTGTATTGCCACTTTTATCTTTTACAGATAAATCTGTCTGAGTAAAAAATCCTGGGTCTGCATAATTAAAGTTTACATCTGCTTTATTCACTCCAGATAATAATCCAGTTACTGGTTTATTCTTATTACTGCTATCCCAGAATCCTATCCAAGAATTTGGGTATTGCCCTTTATCATCCGCCCACATATAGGTGTACTTTCTGTAATTATCTGATTTATACCCATTAGCATTACTAGGATCACGATATCCACCAGCTGTTAACTTGTTACCATCCTTGCTATAATTACTCGGATTATTTATAGAATCATTACCACCATTAGGAGTTTTTACCTTAATTGTATAATCAAAGAATATCGGATCTCCCGTTTTTGTTCCCGTTGTAGCTTCATAATAAGCTGTAACTGTAGCACTCTCAGCCAGTTCTATAGAAGTCTCAACATCTGTATCCTCTGAAGTATACTCTTTGGAACTATTTCCGGAATTTGTTGGATTAACAACTACTCTTGTAACATTCCAGTTATCAAGTTCTTTTAATTTAAGTCTGTCTCCAACGGAAAGTTCTTTATTACTATCTGCCGCATAAATCTCATTTCCATCTTTGTCACAATATTTAACAGTAACATGGATGGTGTTATTTCCCTTCTGTACAATTACGTAAGTAGAAAAATGCGTAGTCTCGAACTCAACATCACCATTCTTAGCAACACTGCCATCCATATTTTCAACGTTATCATTCTCGTCTACGTGATATACATCCGCATCCTTGATCTTCTTCTCATCATTCAGAGATACAGATACCTTCACTGAAGCACCTGGCTGAACCTCTTCGCCGTCCACCAGGAATTTGATATCGTAGGAATGGATCTTCTCGATGGCTTTCTTTTCTTTGATCGCTTCTTCTGTGATCTGGTCTTCGGCTTCCTGGCTGAGTTCTACCGGTGTTACGGAAAGCTCTGCGTTGTCCGGAAGGTCTGCCGGATCGGTAAGAGTAACCTTGACATTGACCTCGTCACTCTTGTAATCATATCTGGTGATCTCAGGCTGAATTTCTTCTTCCTGCACATCCTCAGGCTCTTCTGCCTCATCACTGCTGTCAACAACCTGTGCCATATCACTTCTTATGTAAGCCTCGGTTCCTTCCCAGGAAACCTTGTACCAGGTTGCTCCGTCCTCTGCTGTTACGGTATCCAGAAGTGTGAGCTGTGTTCCTGCGTTTACAGTTGCCAGAACCTCTGCCTCGATAGATGGGCTGACACGAAGATTCGTATCGTCTCCCAGAACCTCGATCAGGCTTGTCTCACCATTCTCATCTGCTGCCGGAACCTCATCTGGGCTCTCAATATCCTCTGCCGGTTCTTCCACCACATCCGGATTCTCTGCCGGCGCTTCGGTAGGTTCAGCATCCGGATTCTCCGCCGGAGCCTCTGTCGGCTCAACTGCCGGCTCCTCAGAAGGCTCTGCATCAGGAGTTACCTCCGGATTCTCTGCTGCCGGTGTCTCAGCTGCATCCTGCTCAGGCTCGTCCGAAATATCCATTCCGTCCGTAAGCTCCTCTGATGCGATAGGCACCTCATCCTCATTACCGGAAACAGCTTCTGCCTCGACATCTGCTGTCTCAGAAGAATCCCACATAACGGCAAAAACAGCTGCGTTGCCAGTCTCAACCTGAAGTGTCTGGATCTGTTTGCCCTCGTTGACATTCAGAACCTTCAGATCTTCGTTGGCCTGTAAGGTGTTAACATCAGTATCACCGGTACTGCTGTTATAATGAAGCTTCTCAACGGTTACACTCGTGCTGGCTGCATCGGTAAGCTCCGGTGCTGCCGGTGTCTTGTACTCAAAAGTTACTCTGACTCTGCCGTTCGGCTCGACTCTGTTTCCGTCGCCATCAGCAAAATACACATCATACGCAAAAAAACCTCTCAGGCTGCTGCCCTTGTCTGTAGCTGCTGCTGAAAGCTTCTGAGAAACTGTATCATAAGATACGGATGAATTCTCGTTTACGCTGTCAGCCTTCAATGCTGTATTCTGCGGAAGAGCTCCGTCCTCCAGTGCCTCTGCTGTTACTTTAACAGAATCATTCTCATATGTAAGCGTCGATTGCTGCGCCTGTTCCGTTTTCTCCTGGTCAGCGCTGCTTACATCCGGTGTCGATTCTTCGGCCGCTGGTTCAGATGTAAATTCGCCATCTGTAAATATATCCTCCGTTCCATCTCCGAACGCCTCACTCGCGGAGATCGTATATGCACTCGGCATACAGGATACCATCAACGCCAAAGCCACCATAAATGCCAGGAGTTTTCTGATCTTATTATTCCTTAATTTTTTCATACCTTTCCCGCTTTCCTGTGTGTGCATCAACGTGTACTGTATTTCTTATTACTTTACTTCTGTTTATATTCCTTTCTCTTAAAAAAGCTTCATGTTTTTAGCCGGTGAGTAAACAGGTTACACCTTTACAATATTTTACCCTTATGTGATTGTAGTGTCAATATACCAGACATTTTTGGTAAGAATACTGACATTATCAGATGCTATCGAAAATCAGCCTTCAACTCCTCCTTCTTAACTTACTCGTTCACTGGTTCTTTTCGCCTGATTTTTCAATAAAATCTGACTATTCGTGGTATTTATTATACAACACTAATAGTTGTTTTGTAAGGCACTTTTTTTCATAAAAAAGTGCCTCTGTCACTATTTTAACATGAATTTCTTCAGCTCATCCCGCTTCTTGACATTCAGCTTGCAAAAGATATCCGTAAGGTAATGCTTGACAGTATTAATGGAAATCCCCAGATGCTCTCCTATCTCCTTATTGCTCCATCCCCCACTTGCCAGCATGGCAATAGAAAACTCCATCGTCGACAGCTCCCCCGTAACCTTTCTCCGGTTTTCCGGATTATGAAGCGCCATCCAGCCCCTGCTGAAAGAAATCACCCCTTTCGTGATACGCTGATACGCCTCCGGATCCCGATTCCGGATACAAGCCTCGACCAGCCCCCGCAAAAGCCCATGATGCTCAATAAAAGGCTCCAGAAAACCATCCATCTTCGCCAGCTCCCAGCTCCGGAGCATCTCCTCCTGCGCCTCCTGCTTATGCTTTCGGTTGATCGCACACACCGCCATCATACAGTGGATATACGTCATACTGATCGGATACGACCTCTCCGCCATAAACAAAGCAGCCTTCCCCATCCCATAAGCACTCCATATCTCCCCGTTAAGATAAGTATGGTGTGCCATCACATACGTGGCAAAAAGCCTCAGCCCCTCAGGAAGCATCCTGCTGTACTCCCCAAAAGCAGGCATCCCATCCGTAAGCAGATGAAGCAAAACCGCCCCCACATACCCCGCCAGAAGACAGGACGCATAAACATCCTTAGGAACCTTCTTCTTCATAGCAATCTTCACACAGGACTGGATCCCCTCCATCCCCCGCTTAGCCGCCGCCACATTCCCCAGCGACAGATTAGAATACCCATACAAAATACACGCCGAAAGCTTCAGCTCAATAACCCTGCTGGACAGATACCCCCTCGTGATCTCACAACACTCCTCCGCCTGCCCCGTAAAATAAAAAAGCTCAGCCCGCGCAATATTCCTCAAATCCACATCCACAAACCCCTCAACAACCTCCCGAGCCCTCCCAGGCTCAAAAGACGAATTCAAAAGCGGCAAAACCACATAATCACACATACAACCCACTCCCCTCCAAAACCCAGGCAGCCCCCAAAAGACCACCCTCAAAACCAAACCAACAAACCTCCGAAGCCCTCACACAAGCCACATCAACACACATCCGAAGCCCATCTCTCAAGCCACATCAGCACACATCCGAAGCTCATCTCTCAACCCACATCAGCACACATCCGAAGCTCTTCTCTCAACCCTCATCAACACACATCCGAAGCCCATCTCTCAAGCCACATCAACACACATCCGAAGCTCTTCTCTCAAGCCACATCAGCATACATCCGAAGCTCTTCTCTCAAGCCACATCAGCATACATCCGAAGCTCTTCTCTCAACCCTCATCAACACACATCCGAAGCTCATCTCTCAAGCCACATCAGCACACATCCGAAGCTCATCTCTCAAGTCCCACAAAACAGTCACCAAAACTCCGGATATCAATCAACCAGTCAATCAGTCAACCTCAACCAATCAGGCCAACCATCTTTTTCCATAATTATAATCCAAAATACTCCAAAAATAAATTTAAATATTACACAAAAACACCACACCCTATCCAAAACAGCCTCTATCCCCCAATCCCCTCACAACAAATCGCAAAAAACTCACCCCACCCACATCCAGCGCAGTGCCGATGCCACACCACCTCCCGGCACATCACAAGGAAACTCAGCCCCTGCAGCCATCCAGCGCAGCGCTGATGTCTCACCCCCTCCCGGCAAACCACCACACCTCACACCCCCAAAAACCAGAACGGACAGTCTGCCAGCGAGGCGGCTGCATGGTCGGGCCCCGGTGCGTCGGAGTAAGCC
>ERZ779870.1034-NODE-1034-length-22111-cov-3.22298_pt1 | contig 22111 bp, 21 predicted proteins | sample MGYA00511247_ERZ779870 | MGnify/ENA primary metagenome ERZ779870 (study PRJEB29588, sample SAMEA2149068) | human gut metagenome | biome: human gut; feature: human-associated habitat; material: faeces | place: Denmark | collected 2008/2010 ...
TTGGAAATGAAAAATCCCCGAACTTCTTTGAAATTCAGGGATTTACATCGTTTTGCCTTCTTAAAAAGTGGTGCCCGTGGGGCTCGAACCCACGACCCCAACATTAAGAGTGTCGTGCTCCCAAAGCCTCAAAAGGCTTCGCCTTTCGACGCAACCAACTGAGCTAGAGAACCATTGCGGTGAAGATTATTCAAGCTATTTAGCCGCCTTTCCCCGTTATGTAACACACTATGTACAACACGTATCACATTAAAACTATCTGCTGATTAGACAATTAAGTTATTTTGGCTATTTTTTACTTGTCTTAGGAAAAAGCGCCTCAAAAAAGAAAGCCCCGACCTGTTACCAAGTCGAGGCAAATCCTATTCTAACAATCTCAAATACGTCTCCTTAAAATCTCCTAACGGCAATCTCCGAATATAGTAACTTCCGTCCTTGACTCAGAAATTCAGTAGTATCTGGTCGTGACTCAAAAAGCAGTAGAACAGATCGACCGATAAACCGCCTTTAGAATCGAGTCGCGAATCCATACTGAATCCGACCGAATTGTCTATCTTATCCAGCGATCATTCGATTCGGATTCGGGGATCGGTCTTTCCCTTGTTCGCAAATCCGATCCGTATATCCTTACTCGCATCGGCAAAATCGGGTAGCATAAACATGAACGAAATCGGCTTCTCCCTGCTGTCGGGTTTTACCATATAGACCTCATACCGTTCTTTATCCGAATAATGGATTTTCGTTCTCATCAATTTAAACCCGTCGCACGTTCCGATCTGTCAACGGACGGGGGATGTTGTCTTTTTCTCTTTCATTTTGTACAAAATTTAGTCGGTTAATTACTTATTATCACTATAAATATAATAAAATCAAGCGATTAAATCAAATGAACTCCGATAAATTCGGAGCGACAGACTTTTTTATTGACTGTGGAAAATGTCATAAAAAAGCCCCACATATAAAAATATGTGAGGCTCGCACCGAATATTCGAATCACTTGACAAGGTACTGTGAATTATCCTATAGACAAATCACTTGTTTCATTGACGAAATTTGTGCGATTACGCTGTCTGCGTATTCTGTCACATCATAATCAACCTTTTTCACCAATAATTCTGTCAGGCGTACTTTCAATTCGTCGGTCGGCACGTTCTCGCAATGGCTCCGATAAGCGATTTCTATCAATCGTTTGTCATCGTTAGGTTGTGATTGATACGACGTTCCGATTTTGTTTTCAGGCAGCATTTCACAAAATGCCGCAACAGCGTTTTCCAATTTATCATTCATCATTTTCACGTTTTAAAAAAAAGTCGTTTTATTCATCCAATTCCGTAATGTTGGCAAACTTTTTCCAACCTTCGGCATTTCTGTATGCTTCGACACAACCGTGCGGAACTTTAAGTTCTGCATCGGGATTTATGTTCGAAAAGGCTTCTTCTTCGCATTTCGGGGGAGTTGCTGTTCCGATCATAAACAACTTCAACTCTTTGCTGCCGTAAAATACACCTTCTCTAATTTTATCTACATTCGTACATGCAGAGGCATCGACTGTCATCAATTTCGGGCAATCTGAAAACGCTCCATAATAATCGCCGTTGGACAAAAAAGCCCCATCTATCGTTTTCAACCGTGATCCCTCTTCAAAAATCACTGTTGTCAAAGAAGAACATCCTTTAAAGGCAGATGATTTGATTGTCTCGACACTGGCGGGTATCTCGATACGTTCCAATGAGGAGCAATTATAAAACATCTGATATTCAATCATTTTGAGTGCCGACCCGCTTTCGAATGTCACCGTTTTCAAAGACGAGCAATCTTCAAATATGCTCCAACCTACCGAATCGACGCTGGAAGGTATTGTAATGGATTCAAGTGCAGCACAATTTTGAAAAGCTCCAAATCTAATCGTTTTCAACCGTGATCCATCTTCGAAAGTCACAGCAGCCAAAGACGAACAGTTGTAAAATGCACTTCCCCCTATAATTTCAACACTGGCGGGTATCTCGATACGTTCCAACGATGGCTTACCTGCTACTTCATTACCCATATAAAGGAACATATAAGGAATCTCTCGCAAATTTTCAGGTAGAATGAGTGTTTTCAAAAGGTACATGCCGCACAATGCCATCTTAGGTAATGGCGTTGTGACACCAGAAATATCCAAATGCGTTGGGATATAATTTCTTCTAATAAATCCAAAATCGTTATCATTGAGTTGTCCTGTTATTTTGTAGATATCCCACGCAAAGTCTGATTGGGCCCAAATATCTCTGAATGTACCAGGTCTGTCGACATGAATCCATCCGAAACCTTGCTGACAAGTTATTGATTGAGTCGAATTTTGATTACGCACAACAATCTCGCAAGATCTATCATATCTGGTATCATTGGGATGGACGTAATATTCTACTCTCCATCGTTTTACTTTGCCGTATTGGGTAGAATTGTCATAACCTGAATGTACAGGATCGGCAAAGGTTATCCACGATGCATTACAATCTATGAAAATGTCCATATTACTAAAAACGGTCAAAGAGTCACGTTCCCCCATTGCTAATGCCGATATATAGGAACCATTAGAACACTTCAATCCTGAAAAAGACTGAGGGGTCTCTTCTTTCTCGCATCCCATCATCAAAAATGCGGAGAGCAGAACGAAACAGGCCGCTTTCCCTGTTTCCCGTATCGATTTGATTCGCGTTTTCATAACAGGTCAGATTTTTTGCAATTCTTCAACTTTGAAAACCTTGTGTTTCAAGCGATTTTCGCTATCGAACCAAGTGCATTCGACTTGGCCTTCATGTTCCACTCCATCTACCGTTTTGAACGGGTACTGAGATACGGTCATCTCAGGGCCTCCTGATTTCAGCCGAACCACATCTCCAATCTTAAATTCCATAATTTGTAATTTTTTTACCACTCAACTCCTATATGGCGGGATTTAAAAAAAGAAAGTGTGGAACTGCAATATATGATATTCGGGAAGTCGTATACAGCCCGAAATGAAAAAAAGAGCTAAACATCTGCAAATATAACCGTTGATATACTGCATTTTATGCGGTATCAGATTCGGGAATGACTTTTTAATTTGTCTTAATTCGTTGCAAGTTTCTTCGGGATATATGGGAACATTTACGGGAATTTATTATACCTTTGCCGCATAACCGAAAAAGCAACGCAGATGAAAGTCACCGTCTATCTGAAAAAGTGTTCCCCCGAGACCTCGAACATCTGCTTCCGGGTCAGGGATAAGAATGTGGACATAAAGGTCGTTTCCCCACTTGAAGTGCAGGACAGGTATTGGGACACCGACACCCTCAGCTACAGGCGCACGACAGCCGTGCCCGCCTCCGAGCAAAAACGGCTGCCGGAACAGATCGCCGCCATCATCGAGCGGGCGGAGAAGACCTTCACGGACAAGGCGGACAGCCGGTGGATGAGGCAGGTCATCGAGGATGTGCTGTACCCTGCCCGCGCCTTCGAGCGCAACCATCCGAACCTGCTTGCCCGCACTCACGAGTATCTGGAAAAGTTCGATGGTGCGCAGAGGACCAAGGAGCATATCGTCCGCTTCGAGCGTAAGATGACACGCTACCACGACTACCGCCGGGAGATACTGGGCGAGGCGGACTTCACCCTCTTCGTGGAGACCGTCACGCTGGAGCAGATGAACGCTTTCCGGGATTATGTGGTGAACGAACACCTGCTGCGGCAGGAACACCCCGACTTCTACGCTCCCCGCATGCTCATCAACCACAGGCCGAGACCGCTCTCCGGCACGACCGTCATCAACATCATGAACCTTTTTTGCACCTTCCTGCACTGGTGCAAGAAGATGAAGTATTCCGACAACGAGGTCTATGCCCTCTACGGTTGCAAGGAGCCGACCTACGGCGACCCGTTCTTCCTCACTTCCGAAGAGAGGAACATCCTGTATGACGCAGACCTGAGCGACAACCCGAAGCTGGCCGTCATCCGGGACATCTTCGTGTTCCACTGCTATGTCGGCTGCCGCGTGGGTGACCTTTACAGGCTCACGAGGGCCAACATCAAGGACGGTTTTCTGGAATACATGCCGCAGAAGACGAAGAAATGTCAGGCGAAAACCGTCAGGGTGCCGCTGCACGAAAAGGCGTTGAAGATACTGGAACGATACGATGCCAATTCCGACAGGCTGTTCCCGTTTAGGCAGATACACACCTACAACCTCGGCATACGGGAACTGCTGAAGCGTTGCGGCATAGACAGGATGGTCACCATCCTCGACACGCACGGCTACAACACCGTGCAGAAGCCCTTGTACGAAGTAGCCACCAGCCACACGGCACGCAAGACCTTCGTGGGCAACCTATACAGGCAGGTGCCCGATCCAAACCTTATCGCCTCCATGTCGGGGCATGTGGAGGGCAGCAGGGCGTTCAGCCGCTACCGCACGATAGACGATGACATGAAGCGCAGGCTTGTGGAAATGATAGACTAAGACAGAAAGGAGGACATATATATGAAAGTGACCGCATTCATCCGGAAGACCGCCGCCAAGAACAACATCACCGACCAGGCACGGGTCTATTTCCGTGTCCGTGACATCGGCGGCGTGGACATCAAGGCCGCAAGCGAACTGTCCATCAACCCCAACCACTGGAGCCCGGAGAGGCAGGGCTACAAGCCCCGTGTGGCTCTGGTGTCGGAGGAGAAGAAGATGGCCTTCGACAAGGACGTGCAGCAGATCACCCACCTTATCACGAAAGAGTACCACAGGGGCGTGGACGGCAGCTGGCTCAAAAGCCTGATAGAGGAATACCACCATCCCAACATCAACGCGAGAGGCGGCAACATGGCCGACGAATACCTGCTCTCGTGCCAGATACGGAAATACATCGAGGAAACACCGCTTGCGGACGAAAGCCGCAAGCACCACCTCGACAATCTCAACAAGGTGCTGCGCTACGAGCGTTTCCGCCACGAGGTGCTGCACCAGCGGGGCTTCCACCTGTGTATTGATACCATAACGGCTGACGACATCAGGGACTTCAAGCTGTGGATGCAGGAGGAATACAAATATGTGGACATGTATCCCGTATTCTATCGGAACGAGAAGCACCGTGATGTCGGGCAGAGGCGTTCCGAGAACAGCATGTCGGGCTCGCTCTACCGCATCCGCACCGTCGTCAAGTGGTGCATCAAGCGCGGACTGACAAGGAACAACCCCTTCGACCAGTACCAGATAGCCCGGCCGATGTACGGCGACCCGTTCTACCTGACACTCGAAGAGCGGGACAGGGTGTACTACGCCGACCTGAGCGGCATGGGGGCCACCTATCCCGTCTACCGTGACATCTTCATGTTCCAGTGCCTGATAGGATGCCGCGTGAGCGACCTGAACAGGCTGACCAAGGCCAACATCGTGGACGGCTTCGTGGAGTACATCCCGCAGAAGACGAAGATGGAGCATGCCAATACGGTGCGTGTACCGCTCAACCAAAAGGCGCGGGACATACTGGAACGCTACAAGGATCTGGAGAACGCCCTGCTTCCCCGGTTCTCGCACTTCGGCTACAACAAGAAGATAAAGGAGATACTCAAATATGTCGGTATCGACCGCATGGTCATCGTCCTCGACCCCAAGACGAGGGAGGACGTGGCGAGACCCCTGTACGAGGTCGCATCGACCCATACGGCACGCAAGACCTTCATCGGCAACCTCTACAGGCAGGTCAAGGACCCGAACCTGATTGCCTCCATGTCGGGACATTCGGAGGGCAGCCGTGCCTTTGCCCGGTACCGCAAGATTGACGACGAGATGAAGAAGGAACTGGTGAACCTACTTGATTGATTGTTTCCCCTTTCCATCTATTCTTTATAACCACTTATATCCACCAATAATGCAATATGGACGGGCAGAAACAGACATACGAACAGTTCAAGACGGACATTCTTCAATGGAAGGACGCGCACAGGGAAGAATACATCCGCTTTGCGAAAATGATGGCGGACGGGAACGAGGTGCAGTACCTTGCCGTATGCCGTGCCATATTCAGACAGCTGCCCGGCATCAAAAAGGAATGGCAGATGTCATGGTGTGACGACAGCACGGACGGCTTCAGGAACATAGACCTCCATTTCAAGGAGAACGCGGTGCCGGGGCAGATCGTGGAACTTTACAGGAAACAGAGGGAAGAAGACACAGCCCCGCCTCCGACCACATTCTGGGGCAGAATGAAATACATTTTCAGACAGAGCCTGAGAAAACGCTGCGTGACCTTGTCCGCCCCTCTTGTATTGAGCTGGCTGTATTACGGTAAGAGCTTCGAGGCGATGGTGGACATGGTCAGCAGGCAGGCGGGACATCCCAAAGTGGGGAACGCCGAGAGGATGGGATGCTCCATTGTCGTCAGGCAGATTATCGAGGTGTCCATAAAGAACGGCTTCCGCACGCAGGAGGACTGGAACAGACACTTCGCCATGAAAAGCGCGATTGAGAAAGGCGACATCGGCGAATGGGCGTTGCAGTCCGTGTGCGAGGAAGATGCAAAGGAACCGCTAATAGAGCACTCTAAAAAACAAACACCTGCCGATACTACTGCCTCCACGCCCGAACCATCAGCCACCGGTGGCAGACCCAAGGCGAAAGATTTGCCGTTATCCTCTTATATTGATTGCCAGAACAAAGATGCCGTTATCAGAGTACTGCGCAAGTTCCTTATCGGTCAGCATACCGCCAACGGACTGGCTCTGTCTTACTATGCGTTGACACAACTCGAATTGTTGACCGTGAAGTCCGACAAAGAGTTCAGTGTCGGAGTCGTAAAGGAGTTCGGTGATATTCCGACCCTCAAAAGTGAGAGTTCCATACGACAGGCTATAAGCCAGCTGCGGCGAGAGCAATATATAACCGTCAATCAGAAGATGCGCAGCGGTCGCTTGCTCGATAGCGATGAGTTTGCTCCGATTTTACAACAATTGAAGAACGACATCATCATTTCAATAAATAATAGTAATCAACCAATTATATATGAGTAGAGAATATTTAATCAAAGAAATTTTTGAACGATTATCTGGAGATTTTGAACATGATTCATCCAACAAATTGAGATTTAACAATTTTGCTTATTCTATAAGAGAACTTACAAGGCATATTTTAGCAAGATTAGCCCCTGATAAAAATGTCATAAATACAACTTGGTATAAACCGACAGACACAGAACATCCTGATCGTATTACAAGAAAACAGCGTATGCGGTACGCTATTCAAGGTGGTTTATCAAATGAGTATGTTTCAAGCTCATTAAGAATAGATGTTGATGAAATAGGGAAAAAGATAAATGACGCTATTGATATTCTTAATAAATATACTCATATAAATCCAAAAACTTTTGATATAGAATCTAATAGCATAGAATCCATGTCTATTGAAGTTCTTGAATCTGTTGTTTTACTGTTCCGGACAATTGATGAATGTAGAGTGCAATTAACTACCAGTTTAGAAGAGCATATCGATCGAACAATTATCGACAATCTGTTTTACGATACGATTGGTTCAATAGATTATCTTGCAACGCACTATACGGTGGATAGTTATTCTGTTGATGAAATAAAACTTTTAGATCTTGACGATAGTATAGTCTATTTTAAGGCATCAGGGTTAGTCGATGTAAAATTGCAGTATGGTTCAGATGGGGATATGCGACGCGGTGATGGAATGACCATGAGCGAATCGTTTCCCTTTACTGGTAATTTTTATGGAAAGATAATTGATAAAATGACAAAATTTGAACTGGAAACAGAAACATTCGAGGTAGACACTGATAGTCATTGGGGTGAAAAAGATATTGATGAATACATCGAACGAATGAATGAGGAGGATAAAGAGTAATTTTATAACCATAAATAACCCAAAACAAGGCAAAATGAATTGTCATAATTGTCTTTTTGGTCGTGACAAATACGCCAACTCGTTTTATTTCAATCTCTTTTAATTCGCATATACTTTTGCACCGTCAACCTTTTCCCGAAGGTAGGCGGTGCTTCTCTTTTATAAGCCATCGGAAGCGGAGCATCAGGGAACTTTTGAAGATGGTCATCACAAAATTCAAAACTGATATTTATGATTACCATAGAAAGTTTGGTCGAGCAAGGCGCAAACGTGAAACTGGAGGTTTCGCCAGCCGACCTTAAGATGTTTGCCGAGTCCATTGTGCAGCGCACGATGGCGGCCCGGCAGGAAGAACTGGATGCGGAGATGCAGCGTGTGGCGGAAGAGACATGGCTCAACACAAGACAGGTACGCGAGCTGCTGAACGTGTGCGAGGGGACGCTCAACCTGTGGGCGAAGCGCGGCTACCTCGTCCCCGTCAAGGTGGGTAACAAGAACATGTATGCCAGATCGGATGTCCGCCGCGTGCAGACGGGAGGCAAGTCCGAGAGTGTGACATCCTATTGCAAGAAGAAAAATGGCTGACATGACACACACCCGGCTCGAACTGTGCAATATGATCCGCATGGAGGCGGAGCATACCGAAGACACCGGCTTCCCTCTGGATGTATTCCCGCAGACCGTGCAGTCCGTCATACTCGACATGGACAGGTACGAGAATTATAAGACCGAATTCATCGCGACGGCCATGCTGTCGGCAGTATCGGCAGCATTGGGCGACACCTACCGTATCCGCATCAAAGGTGAATGGCAGAGCAACGCCGCCCTCTACATCATCCTCGTGGGCAGGCCGGGATTGGGCAAGACACCGCCGCTGGAGGCGGCATACCGCCCCATACGGAAACACGACTATTCCTTGTTCAAGGCGTATGAGGCGGAACTGGAGGCATGGAAAGCCGCCGGAGAAAGCGGGAAAAAGCCCGCGCTGCGGCGTACCGTCGTGTCCGACTTCACCCCCGAATCGCTCCTGCTGACACACAACAACAATCCCCGCAGCGTGGTCATCCTGGTGGACGAAATCATGGGCATGTTCAACTCCGCCAACCGCTACACCAACGGGCAGCTCATAGAGCAGCTGCTCACGGCATGGAGCGGCGGGGCGCTGGACGTGACAAGGGTCAGCAACACTATACCGGTGCATATTGAACAGCCGTGCATTAACATCATCGGGACCACGCAGACCAAGCGTGTGCATGAACTACTCACGAAAGGCTTCGAGGAAAACGGCCTGCTTGACCGCATCCTGTTCGTGCTTCCCAAATCCCGTGAAGTGCCAAAATGGACCGACTGGGATGATGGCGGGGAGGACAGGGCTTCCATGGCGGCGGCACGCTGGGACCAGATACTTGGCAAGGTACTCGCCCTTGACTATGACACGGGAGAGGAAGAAAGGAGGCCCCATGTGCTGTCCATGGACAGGGAGGCAAGGGAATATTTCTTCTCATGGTGGAACAGGAAAGTGGAACGCATCAACCGGATAGAGGACGACGCCCAAGTGGAGAGCCGTGAGATGAAGCATCCGGCGCAGGTGGCACGGCTTGCCCTGCTCATGCAGGTGCTGCGGTATGCCGCCGGGGAGAGCCACCTGCAGTCTGTAGATACGGCATCGGTGAAAGCCGCTGTCCGGCTGAACGGCTACTTCGAGGACTCGTCCCGCCGCATCCGCTCATTCGTGGCGGAGGACATGTGCGAGGAACCGCCCAAAGTGCTGCTGTCGCTGCTGCCGGACACGTTCGACACGAAGACGGCCATCGCCATTGGAAAGGAGCTGCAGAATGTCAGCGAGCGCACGGTGATGAACTACCTCAAGGAGCTTTGCAGGAGCAGGCTTTTGCGGAAAGCCAAGGCCGGGCATTACGAGAAAATCATATATAATAAATCTGGAAAATCTGATGAAAATGACAATGAACCGCCAACCCGAAACTGCAACGGATGACCCCTTGTTGCAGCCTGCAGTCTTTGCAGTTTTGCAGTCTCGGAGTGTCGGAAAGGTAAAATTCCTGCAAGACTGCAAGAACTGCAAACTGCAAATGGCCGTTTTCATTTGCAGGAATCCACAAAAGAGAGCATCATGACCGAATACAGATTCCATCTACAGAAATACCGTCCGGGCAGCAAGACCGCCTGTCCGGAGTGCGGCAGGAAGTCCTGTTTCACCCGTTATATTGACGAGGCAGGAGAGATTTCCTTCCCTGACAGCGTAGGCATGTGCGACCATATCAAAAGCTGCGGCTACCACTATAGTCCGAAGGAGTATTTCCGGGACAATCCGGCTGTCAAAGAAAAATTGAATGAACAGGAAAGGTCTGGCGGCACACCGATAGTTGCAAAGGCGTTGGCAAAACCACTGCCCGAACGGAAGCCACAGATTTCTTTTCTTCCCTCTGATTGGGTGGAACAGTCCATGCGCAGGTACGACATCAACCCCTTGTACCGATACTTTACCAAAGTGATGGGCAAGGAGAATGTGGACAAGCTATTCAGCCTATACAGGGTCGGTACCTCAAAGATGTGGGGCGGTGCGACCGTATTCTGGCAGACAGACCGGGACGGCAAAGTGCGTGCGGGCAAGATAATGGGCTACGATGCCGTAACCGGACACCGTATTAAAGAGCCTTTTAACCAAGTCAGCTGGGTACATTCCGTGAGGAAGGTGCAGGATTTCAGGATGAAGCAGTGCCTGTTCGGAGAGCATCTGCTGTCGGACAGTTCCGCCGTAATGTCCGCCAAACCTGTAGCCATTGTCGAAAGCGAGAAAACGGCACTGGTCGCCGCTCATTTCATACCCGATTTCATCTGGCTTGCCACCGGAGGGATGCACGGGTGCTTCAACAGCGAGGCCATTCAGGTATTGAGTGGCCGGGAAGTGATTCTTTTCCCCGACCTTAAGGCTACGGAAGAATGGAGGCGACGGCTGCTGATACTGGAGTCCGTATGCAAGCGTGCCATCTGTTCCGATATGTTGGAAAAGATTGCGACCGACGGGCAGCGCAGTCTGGGACTGGACATCGCCGACTTCCTGCTGATGGAGGACACACCGCAGATGATTCTCGCGAGAATGATAGAACGTAACCCCGTACTGCAGACATTCATCGACACCTTCGGACTCGAACTGGTGGATGTAGAGAGGACGGAATGACATATGGCATCAGATATCTTTCCGTCATCCGCTCCCTGCCAGTCCGATTCATCTCCGGGCTTGCCCGTCTGCCACTAATAAATCATATGGATAACCTTAATATCCTAGTCAACGTTTCGTTGTCAAGGTTTGTCCAATCAAGGCTACAGCAAGCTAGGATGTTGATTGGATATTGCACTAACATTTTATCTGATAATAATCAAGCAGAGCTTTGTAGTTGTCCTGTGCAGTAAGGCAGGTGTCGCGTAGATATCCCTTGGTTGTCTGCCATTGTTACAGATTGCGATAATAGAACATCTTCTGTTTAACTGAGATAATGAATGGCACGATACTATTTGCCAAACATTTCTTGAACACTGGAAGCTATATCGATAAGTTTGCCACATTTTTGTGGGCATTGATATCGTATTTTCAGATATCAGCAAAAAATAATTTTTATATACTTCGCTGTCTTGATTTATATTCTTCTTTTATCATTTCTTTAATAGGATACTTTTGGACACAATCTTCATGGTGATATCTATTTTTATTTACTTCTTAAATACATAGACAATAGTCTGAATAATCAAGTTAAGTCAATAATCGCACATAAATCAGCATCAATCACACATTTTTAATATTAAATCACACAAAATTACCATAAAATCGCACATATACACAAAATAATCATTATCTTTGTACCGTAAATAAACGAAAATAGCGATATGCAAACCGAAATACTAAGAATAATAGAAGGTGGATTGGCTAATGACAAGAGGAAGATTATAGCTTATTCTTCCCGTCTTGCCGATAGGCTAGAAAAAGAAGGTGATATATCATTATCCAAATGTATACGTCAAAAAATAGAAGAAGGTGTGCCTCATAACTCCGCGATAGCAGATGCAATGAGAGTTCTTCCTCTTGATACTGATAGCCGTCTGCAAATTGTCGAGATTATTCAACCTGATGAGGAACGATATCGAGTAGTTCTTACACCGGAAGTAGATAAGAAAATTACAGAGTTTATTGAGATTGTGAATCATCGATCGGAACTTGAACTTGCGGGTATTGAGATCAAAAAAACCCTTTTACTGTATGGCTCTCCAGGCTGTGGTAAAACAAGTATCGCCCATTATATCTCTGAAAAAACAGGGTTGCCATTAATAATTGCCCGCCTTGACGGTATAGTATCTTCTTTATTGGGTAGTACCGCAAAGAACATTCGAAAAATTTTCGATTACGCCAATACTATCCCTTGTATACTTTTTTTGGATGAATTTGATGCAATAGCTAAGGCGAGAGATGATCAGCATGAACTCGGGGAATTGAAGAGAGTAATAAATAGTCTACTTCAGAATATTGATGCAATGAAACAAGAAGCGGTCATGATTGCGGCAACGAATCATGCAGAGTTGCTAGATAATGCTATTTGGCGTCGCTTTTTGCAGGTGGTAGAGGTCGGGGTTCCTGGACAAAAAGAAATAATGGATATGATCGATATTTTTTCAGAACCATTTAGTACTGAAATGTCTAACGACATGTCAAAGAAACTGGCTTTTTCTGCTATGGTTGATGGAGTCTCACCTTCAGATTTAAAGACCCTTTTTGATCGAGCAAAAGTCAAATGCGTCCTAAATAAGGATAAAGTAATACCAATAAATACCTTGTTAGATGCATTGTATGAACTAAAGATAAATGAAAAGTCGGAAAGAAATTATGTTCGCTTTTTAGGAGAATACGGTATGTCACAACTTGCTATAAATAAGGCGACAGGAATAGGATTAAGAAAGATTAAATCATACTTAACTGGAAACGAAACGAAGGAGGCAAAATGAATAACAAAAATTTACCGATACAATTTGTAGAAACTAGAGGTGAAAGAGACCTGTTTTTGAAAGAAGGTATGGGAGACAACTCCTTACCTGCTTGGTCAACGGAGGAATCCTTAGTCGCACATGCCGGAATAATGGAAAACACCTTTTCTGGCGTTGATCGTATTTTTGATGCACGTGAGGAAGAAGGGCTTCCTATTCTAATGGTTGCAACCTTAGATAAGCGTGCAGCCAAGAGAAAGGCTTACCGTGCAAATGCTCGTTCAATCTTTGATAGTAGAAACAAGCGCAATGTCATAGGTAAAAACTCGCATCAAGGACTTTTGGTTAAGGTTGACTGCAAAAATGATCTTCAAATGATGCGTCACAATATTATTGGAGAAAATATCAGCCAGGATAAGCGATGCGGAATTGCTGTTATAGAAAATTTACAACTATTTCATCCTTATATTGAGGATGATCTAATTGGTAAACGTGTGAAAGTTAGACTCGTTGATTATCAGGATCAGCGATTGAATGAACTAGCAAATCATAAAATAGAGCAAGTAATTGAGCAATGTAATGTGAATGCACATTCGCTTGATTACTGTCCTGGCCTTAACCTGTATGTTGTTGAAAATGCGAATAAAAAAGTAATAGAAGCATTGGCCACTATGGATTCTGTTATATCCGTAAAAAAGATGCCTTACTTTGAATTGACCGTTTCACCGGAGGAATTCAATACGGAAATAGAAGTAAGGAGCCCTATAGATGGAGAGTCTTACCCTCGTGTTGGACTTTTGGATTCAGGAGTGGAAACGATTCCCCATCTTGCTCCGTGGATTGAATCTGAGGAGAATATTGCAGGTCTTGAAGAAGACGATATCAGAAGATTGCATGGAACCTCTGTCGCTAGTATAATAAATTATGGTGATGCTCTTGAAAACAAAGTGTTAACAGGAACAACTCCTATGTATATTCGTTCTTGTATCGTCAACACTGATGATAGAGTTATCCGTATCTCAGAAGACGAGATGGTAGAACATATTAAAACGGCAATTTCCAATAATCGCGATATTGATATTTGGAATTTATCTCAAGGGTCCAGTTATGAGATTGAAGATGATGAGTTTTCTGAATTTGCTATGGCATTGGATAATATTCAGAAAGAAAACCATATTCTCATTTGCAAGTCTGCTGGCAATATAGATTTTCGTTTTCCAGATCAAACAAGGATTACTCAAGGTGCAGAATCTTTGTTGTCATTGACTGTTGGCTCAGTGGCTCATGTTTGCGAATCTGAAGAAGATGTTCCAGTTGGTGGACGTTCACATTTTTCTAGAGTTGGATCTGGTCCTGGAGGTGCTGTCAAACCAGATTTAGTACATGTTGGAGGTAATAAATCGGTAGGAGTTAATTCATTGTCAGATACTGGATTCCAGTCTAATGCATACAGAGGAACTAGTTTTTCCACACCAAGAGTAACAGCTCTGGCTGCAAATTTAGCTTATAGGATGAACCGTAGGTTTGATCCTCTGTTAATAAAGGCTCTTTTGATACACAGCGCTAAATATCACTATCTAACGACAGATGATAATAAGGTTATACTAAACGAATTAGGTTTTGGTATGCCTGCTACATTGGATGATATTTTATATAATGATCCGGATGAGTTTACAATGGTTTGGAAACCTGAACTTAGCGATGGTGTTGATATGCAAATCCAAGATATCCCATTTCCGGCAAACTTGGTGAATGATGGTCATTTTATAGGCGAAGTCTCTGTAACTGTTGTTGTCAATCCTATATTGAGGAAAACCGAAAAAAGTGAATATTGTCAAAGCGATGTAAAAGTAGCTCTCCAATCGTATGATAGGATTGAGTATGTAGTACTAGGAGCTGCTGGTACTCCGAGAACATATAGGAATTCGGAAAGACTAGTCAACCCTAAGAATATTCTGACAAAGGATCTGTATAAGGCATCATCTTTTAGAAGTACTAACCCTGTTGAGCGTACGGTTATTTGTGGTGAAGAGTATCTAGCAGTTAAGAATTATCATGTAAATCTTGAGCAAATGCGACCGGCCAATCGTAATTCATATTTGAACGGGAATAGAAGGTGGTGCTTGAGTATTGAGGCGACAAATCGTGACGCTACGATGGCAGATAAGATGAATGGTCTTGATGTCGGTACTGCTGAAGCTGTGGTCATCATAACAATAAAAGACCCTAAGCGAACAGGTATTGTTTATAATGCATGTTTACAAGCTCTTGATGAACATAATTTTGCGCATTCAGACATTGTCATTAGACAAAACATTAATGTAGTAAATGAATAATAATCACAGGGTGACTAATAGCCCTCAAAGCAAAATTTACCCCTCTCATAAGTATTTGTGCGAGGGGTGAATTTTCCGAGAATGCCCTTTTTAGTACCCCTCATTTACTTATTAAATGAATCAAAATAGAAACCTAATTATAGTGCCTATATTTATTAAAGTTCAGATATTTGTAGGTTAATCCATTGAAGTCAAGTTCTTGATTCTAGAATTGGACATTAGGCTAAATCATGGGCTTGCCCATTTGCCACGAATTTTGTTTCGGGGGAGCCTAATTTCCGACGACTGAAATCTAAGAGAATCCAAGAGAAGATATTTTCACTTATTATCCTTATTTGCAGTTGTTTGCATATTCTTTCACGATTCCCTTCAATTCCGAGAAAATCCCATTTTAGACGAATTTTTGTTACTCGTTTTTGTTTCTTTTCCGACTAAAGAAACTATCTTTGCGGTGTGATTTCAAGATGCGAATGCACCCATGACTGAAAGGAGTAACAAAGATACGCAAAAATCGCCCATAAAGATAAGGTTCAAAGCGATGAAGAACGGCCGCAGATCCATTTATCTGGACTGCTACCGTGACGGCCATCGCAGTTACGAATACCTCAGACTGTATCTCGTGCCGGAGACCGACGAGGAATCAGTGCGCTGGAATGAAGCCGCCATGCAGAAAGCCGAGACCGCCCGCAGGAGAAAACTGCGCGAACTGAAAAAATTACCTGTCGAGAGCAAGCGGCTTGTGGAGGCGCAAGGCGGCATTTTGAAGAAAGACATATCTCTGCTGGAGTGGCTCTCCCGTTTCAAGGAGATACAGCGAAGTCGTGGCGTTCATGACATTTATTCCATAGACCGGTTATGCGGCATTCTCTCCGACATGGGCTGTGGCGACACAAAGGTCAGGGACATCGGCAAGGAGTTCTGCATCGCTTTTGTGGAATACCTGAAGACTGGATACAAGACAGCCAAAGGGGAAAATCTCAAGCCCAAGACCGTCTTTAACCGCCAATGCACGCTCGTGACTGCCTTGAATGTTGCCGTGCGCGAAGGAATCATCCCGACAAACCCAATGAACCTGCTTTCCCGTCACGAGAGAGCCAAGGCTAGCAGAGGGAAGAGAGACTATCTGACGATAGACGAAGTGAAAAGGCTGATTGCCACGCCCTGCAAAAACGAGACGGTGAGGAATGCCTACCTGTTCGCCTGCAACTGCGGCCTGCGGCTCGACGATGTCCGCAAACTCAGATGGGGCGACATCGCGCAGGACAACGGCGGGTGGATACTGTCCGTCATCATGAACAAGAGCGAAAAACAGGTGCATATACCGCTCGGCGTGCAGGCAAGAAGATGGATTCCCGGATGCGAGAACGGCGGAAAACACGATGCCGGCAGCCTTGTCTTCGAGCATCTGCCCGGAGACACCTGCATCAATGACATCCTGAAAACATGGGCTGCCGATGCCGGAATAACCAAGTCGGTGACCTATCACACAAGCCGCCACACCTTCGCCACAATGTTGCTCACGCTCGGTGCAGACCTTTATACCGTTTCCAAGTTGCTGGGGCATTCCCAAATAAAGAACACGCAGATTTATGCCGAAATCATCAGCAGGAGAAAAGACGAGGCGGTCAATCTTATAGACAAAATATTCGATTAGAGACAAACCCTTTATAGATGACACCACTATGGCAAAAGCGATAAAGACACCAAGACAGCCCAAGGTCAAGGAACCTGTCCGAGTCCGTTACAAGACACTCAGTGACGGGAGCCGGTCCGTCTATCTCGACATCTACCGTGACGGCAAAAGACAGTACGAGTTCCTGAAACTGTACCTTATTCCGGAGACGAGTGCGGCAGCCAAGGCGCAGAACAAGGCCACGCTCGCTGCGGTGAACACGATAAAGTCGCAGCGTATCATCGAACTGACAAACGGAGTGGCCGGACTGAAGAACACCTCCCTGCGGTCGAAGATGCTGCTTCTCGACTGGATGCAGGCATACAAAGAGAGTCAGGAGAAAAAGGGCGTGCGCGGAAGCGGCAAGCTGATATCCAACACAATGAATGTACTGCGTGCCTTCAACGCAAAGGCTGCCATGCGGGACATAAACCGCGACTTCTGCCTTGCCTTTATAGACTTCCTGCGCAACACCTATGTAAGCCCGAACGGGAAGAGACTGTCGCAGTTCACCTGCGTTTCCTACTTCGGGTGCTTCCGGGGAGCGTTGAACGCTGCAGTCCGTGAGGAGATCATTGCCGAAAATCCGGTAAACCGGCTCAATGCGGACGAGAAAATCAAGATGCCGGAGAGCAAGCGGGAGTTCCTGACCATAGACGAGGTCAAGACCATCATAGAAACCCCTTGCAGACGGGAGGATGTCAAGGGAGCGTTCCTGTTCTCCTGCTACTGCGGCCTGCGAATCAGCGATGTGCTGGCCCTGAAATGGAAGAATGTGGATTGTGCCGCCGAGCAGTGGCGCATCAATATCATCATGCAGAAAACCCGTCAGCCGCTGTATCTTCCCCTTTCCATGAATGCAAGGAAATGGATGCCAGAGCGGGACGGAGCTGGAGATGACGACCCGGTATTTCCCACATTGCCGTGTGAGGATACCTGCAATGTGCAGCTCAAGCCGTGGGTCAGGGCGGCGGGTATAACCAAGCACGTAACCTACCATGTGAGCCGTCACACCTTCGCCACGATGCTGCTGACGCTCGGTGCGGACCTTTATACCGTATGCAAGCTGCTCGGCCATTCGGATGTAAAGACCACCCAAATATACGCCAAAATCATCAACAAGAAGAAGGAAGATGCCATCGGCCTTATCGATATGGAGTTTGCCAATACCTGAACCAATAATTAAAGTATGAGAAGATTACCTGACGATTTCAATGTGAATATCCTGCTCCCCGGAGCAGTGTGGCTGCTCATATCCGTCCTTGTCGGACGGGTATCAGTGTCGCGGCTGGAAACCGATGCCATTACCGTCGTCCTGTTCGTGGTAATCTCGCTCGTTGTCTTCATTGTTCCGATGGCGCTCTATATGGAGTACCGCAAGAAGATCGAGCAATTGTCGGAGCGCAAATCTAAAAATGCATCTTCCGTCACACCGTCCGTCAGCGGTTCGTCGGACAAGGTACAATCGACTGCAGAACCGGAAGCCGCATGCCGGTTTTCCTTTCCACCGGATTTTCCGGATGCCCTGAAAGGCAGCAGGACGATGGCATTTATGGAAGCACTGAGGCAGGAAGGATTCCTTGATGCGGAATACCGTCCGCAGGAGGGATGCAATGCCACGCTGATGGCCTTCATCGCAGACTGCATTGCCACAATCTGCAATGTTCGCCGCCAGTGGAAAATTTTTGGCGACTACTGGCATCTGAACAACATGCGGCAGCTGCTTGATGCGAAGAACCGCAGGGGTTCCAAGGCGGACAAGGAGGATGTCGTCATCGGGATATTCCGGAAAGTGGCGGAAGCCGACGACAGTATCCGCGATACCAATGCTTATCGCAGCTGGGTGAAAAGCACTCAAAATTAACAATCCTATTGTTTCAAATAGTCTACAGGTTCGATGTAGATTTCATCGTACATCCTAAGACATATCCGAAAAATCGGCAATTCGGCATTGTATTGTTCGGTAAAATGTCGTGGTTCGCAGAGGCCTGACATCCTGATTGCCTTTTCCCTGTTTTCGGCTGTTTGCGGTTGTTTTACATCCATACTTTCGGTTGTTTTCTACTTGGTTTTCCATTTGTTTTACAGTTGATCGAAAGTCTTTTCCTAGTGATTTCCAATGACTTACTTTGCGATGTCGTCTCTTTCGAAACGACGGCTTTCACAGCCTAAGGAATCACATTAAAACAACGGAAATATGGAACAGACGAATCAACTGATCTCGACAGCCGAGGCCGCGAAATTCCTCGGCATCAAAGTGAGCTATCTTCACAAGCTGATGATGCGCCGCGTCATCCCTTACTACAAGCCCAACGGCAAACTGTGCTTCTTCGACAAGGCCGAACTGGAGGCGTGGATGAAGAATGTCCGCGTGGCATCGCAGGCGGAACTCGACCAACAGGCGCAGAAGTACATCATCAACCGTCCTAAACGGTAGGTCATGGCAGGCATATACGACTACATCAACCGGTTCTGGGCGGAAGCGGAGCGCAGTCCGTTCAACCCTACAGAGGTGGCACTCTACCATTACCTCCTGTATGAGGCGAACCGCCTGCGCTGGGAGATGCCGTTTGCCTGCCATACCGCCATCCTCTGCGTGCGGCTCTCGACCACCAGACAGAATATCAGCAAGGCCCGGCAGCATCTCATGGAACGGGGGCTGATAGAGTTTCAAGCGGGTATCGGAATCCGAACCCCTGCACTCTACTCGTTGACCGTGCAGACACCCCGGCAGTTGCCACAGCAGATTACGCTGCAGTTGTCCCGTGAGTTGACCGTACAGTTGCCCCATTCCAATATAGAAGATAAAGACAAAAACAAAGACAAAGATATTATTAACTCTCAATCCGCGCGGGATGACGGGCATAAACCGTTGGATGAACTCGAAACAATCCTGCTGGCAGATACTGCATGGCAGGACAAGATTATCGGAGTGCTGGCGAAAAGAGAAAACAACGAAGTTGATACCGGCCGGCTGTGCGGATATATCCGTGACTTCTTCGAGGAGCAGAGAATCGGAGGAAGCGGCCAGCGGGACGAGAGCGACTGCCGGAGTCATTTCTACCACTGGATAATCAAACGACTGAATGCGAACCGACATGGAACAATACGGAAATCCCCAACTTATAGAAACACTGATGTCACGGCTGTCTCGGCCGAGGACTACGAAGGAGCGTTTTAGGCTGCCTTTCGATGAGGATACTGCGGCAAAACTGCTCAAAAGTGCCGTTGAAGGCGAAGTATGCCGTTTCGGAGGTACATTCCTCTGCCCGGACGCAGTGGAAGCGCAGGTCAGAAGCCTTGCCGTGAGCCTGACTTCCGGCAGGCGGTACGGTGTGATGCTGTGCGGCTTGTGCGGCAACGGCAAGACCACCATGATGAGGGCATTCCAGAACCTGCTCAATGTGGTCAGGATACCGGACAACTTCCACAGGAATGTGTACGGGATGCCCATCGTGAATGCCGTTCACATAGCCCATCTGTGCCGGAGCAATTATGACGAGTTCCTGTGCCTGTGCGACCATGAGATGCTCGGCATCGACGACATGGGGACAGAGCCTCTGGAGGTGCAGGAGTTCGGCAATATGCACAGGCCGCTGACAGATCTGCTGACGAGGCGTTACGAGAACCGCGGCTTCTCATTCATCACCACCAACCTTGTACCGCAGCAGATACGCAAACTGTACGGCGACCGCATTGCCGACAGGCTGAACGAGATGGTGGACAAGATTGTATTCGACAACCCTTCATTCAGAAAGTGACACAGTATGAACAAAATCGCAACAACCATAATGGCAACCATGTATACGGCGACGGCGAGACCTTGTCGGGCGTGTGCCGATATTGGCATGTGTCCGGGGAGCAAGTATAGGTTTTGCGTCCCGCAAAACCGCCGCAGGTGCCAAAGTGCAGCCGGACACGGCAGAGGAAAGGAGGTAATTTATGAACCGGACACATACCGAAGAAGATAACGCGAAACGCAGGCAAGGAGGCCGGCCGAGACTGTCCGACGGGGATAAGCGTGACCGTCCCGTCAAGGTCTATTTCGACCGTGCGAATTACGCCAAGCTGGTGCGCCGGAGCCGTAGAACAGGACGCCCACTCTCCGAGATCGTCTATGAACTGGCCGTGAACGGATATGTCAGGGAAGCCTTGCCGCAGGATGCCGTGAAAGCTCTCCGAGACCTCGCAGGAATGGCGAACAACCTGAACCAGCTGACACGCCTCGGCCATATTCACGGTCCGGCATATATCGCAGAAGAAAATAGGAGGTTGTCCAAAGAGATAAGCGAAATGATTGTCAGATTGAATGAACAGTTATAAGATATGATAGCCAAGATACGGAGCGGACAGGGATTCGCTGGACTGGTGGATTACGCCAACAACATTAAGGACAAGAAAGCGGACATCATCGCTTCCGAAGGTGTGGACTTGACATCCAACAAGTCCATTACGGCGAGCTTCAGCCTGCAGGCAAAAAGCCGCCCGTCTTTGAAGAATTTTGTCGGGCATATCTCTTTGAGCTTCGCGCCGGAGGATACACCAAAGTTGTCGGACAGGTTGATGGCGGACATAGCCAAGGAATACCTGCGCCGTATGGGTGTCGTGAATACGCAGTACATCATTTCCCGCCACCATGACAAGCCGCACCCACATGTGCATATCGTTTACAACAGGGTAAATAACGACGGCAACGCCATTTCCGGAGACCAGAACTTCAGGCAGTCGGCTCGGATAACGCAAAAACTTACACTGGAATACGGCCTTACTTTCGGCAAGGGAAAGAAGAAGGTAAACCGCGACCGACTGAAAGGCAGGGATGCGATTAAATACCGTATCCATGACGCAATCAATGAGGCGTTGAAGGATTGCCGCAGCATGGAGGCATTGAGGGCAGCACTTGCCACACGGGATATCGGTATGAACATAATCCATAACACTGATGGCAAAGCCAAAGGTGTCGTATTCACCTGCGAGAGCCTCTCCTTTGCCGGGTATCAGATAGACCGCTCCATGACCTACGCCAAGCTTTGTCAAAGAATGGGTACAGTACAGGAGATTACAGAAAACACCGCCATTCCCACTTCGGACGACCGGGCGGAGCAGCAAGGCTTTGCTTTTGACAAAAAGAACTCTGATACACCCATGGAAGAGAATGTTTGCCGAGGAACAGCGGCTTCCGAATCCCTGTGTGGTACTGATACCGCAGGCGGCAATGTTTCGGCAGGAAACGGTATC
>ERZ779870.1038-NODE-1038-length-22007-cov-24.8031_pt1 | contig 22007 bp, 20 predicted proteins | sample MGYA00511247_ERZ779870 | MGnify/ENA primary metagenome ERZ779870 (study PRJEB29588, sample SAMEA2149068) | human gut metagenome | biome: human gut; feature: human-associated habitat; material: faeces | place: Denmark | collected 2008/2010 ...
GGGTAAAGAACTTATTTATAAAATTGTTTATTACAAAAATATCTTATTATGGAAACAAAATTTGAAAAACTGGAAAAGGTTCTTTCGGAACTGAACATCAGCGACAAAGAACTGATAGACTGGTTTAACAACCGGGGTAAGGATAAAACCGGTTTGATACCGACGGAACTGCCTTTGGTGTATCGACGCGGCAATGTACTAACCGTCGAAAACGGACTGAACCTGAGCCGCAAACACGAACTCTGGGGAATTCAGCTTCTTTCCGGCGTGATGGTTGCCTTAGCGTGCCGTTCGGGAAACAATGTTTCAGATACCATATGGAATGAAGTCAAAAAGTTTGCCGAAAAGATGCGCTTAAACGGCCGAACCCGGTTTTGCCGTTCCGCTCCGAACCAGAGCAATGCCGAAAACACCGAGCGCCGTTCCCCACAAGGGAGTGGCTTCGGCTAAAGCCATAATAATTTCAGGCGCCTGCGGGCCGCCGCCGACGGCAACCAAACAAAAAGCGCCGGTCAGCATCAGCAGGGACGCGGACACGGCCCAGCCATAAACCGCCGCACCCAAAACAGTCCGGCTTTTTCCGCTCCGAAGCGTATGGCTCAAGCGCCTCAGCAGCCGCAACGGCAGAAAAAAACTTTTCATCAGGACGCGCATCTTATGCCTCAATATCATTATAAAAGACATGGCTGCCGATTTCGGCGCAGGGAATTTTGCCGACCGACCATTTTGGCCGCAGGCTGCGGGTATGGTAATGCGTCGCGCCCGAAGTCCGGTCCTCCAAAAGCCCCGATACCGCACGCAGAGCGATGCGTTTGCAAATGCAAAAACCAATGTCGGCATCATCGGCCCGTTCGATAATCTTCCGGTTGGGATCGTTTTTGTTCCAACAGGAAAACTGCCACGGCGCAAGGCAGACGCCGGCAATCGTATTGCCCCACCAATAACGGCCGCGGCTTTTGGCAATGGCGACCCGATTTAAAATGACAGAGGCGATTGCCTCCTGTCCGGAAATGCTCTCGCCTCTCGCTTCGCCGTAAATCGTACGGGCCAGAATGTCGGTATCGCGGTTCATCGGCTTCGCCTCCCCACGCCGTCAAGTTTTTTCTCTATGCGCAGCAAATGGTCGGTAAGCCTGTTTTCAACATCTTTGAGATAGTTTACCGACACATAGTTGCGCGCAACGTGAAGTTTGAACTCCGCCAAAGCGTCACGGCAGAAACCGATGGAATTTTCGCAGTCCCTTTTCTGTCTGAAAATAATCCGGAACAAGGCCGCCAAAAGCGGAATTTCTATCATTGTTACCCAATTGAAAGTGTCTAAAAACATGTTCATTTTCCTTTATAAATTAAAATTCGTTTCGGCGGCGAACTGTTCCGACGCCCCCTGCCAGCCGGCCTTAGCCAGAGGAACGCCGTCCGAACGAAACGCTCCGATACGCACCGGCTCCGAGGCCAGACAGCCGGCTACGGCATCCAGCGCGTCGTCATGCGCGGAACCGTCAACACTCCATTCGCGCATTTCCTCAATAAACGGCGTGGTCCAGATTTTGCGGCTGACATGCAGCGCGCGCTCGGCAAGCAGAACGTCAAAAGCCTCCAAAATCCGCTGCTGCTTGTTTTCTTTCGAATAAGCTTCCAAAACCGCGGCGCGTATCCGGCGGTTATGCAAAACCTGTTTCAGTATTCCGGGCAGAAAACGTCCGATGCCGTTAACCTCTACCCGTACGGAAGGCAGGCGGTTGCGAACCAGAAAATCGGCCACCTTCTGACATTGCAGCGAAGCGGCATTATCGGCGTTTTCAACCGGCACACGGATATATTCGAGATCGTGCAGCCAGTATTTTCCGTCTTCGTCGGCAAAAACGCAGGCGATTACGCTGTTGTCACCCTTTTTGCCGGCGGCAAAAGAAGGATCCCACCAACAGGAAGCCGACAGCATTTTCCGGCCGCCGATTTTCAGAATCTCGCGGTCATTGGCAAAGGTTACGGCTATTTCGCCGTCATAAGCGCAAAGCCTTGACGGATCAAGAAGGCTGTCCCGGAAGTTTACCGGTTCCAGCATCATCTGCGACAAAAACTTGTTTTCGCCGGAACGGATGCGCACCGAGGCAATTCGGTCTTCGGAAAACCTTTCCGGCCAGGCGCTTCTGCCTTCTTCGTCCAAAATCGGAATCAGCAGTTTTTCAAATCCCTGCAAAAACGGTTCGGTTTCCGGTTTCTTCGGGTCAACCGCAGTTTGATAAATCGTATAATAAGTATGCGGCGTACCGATATAAAGCTGCATGCCGGCCGGGGTCAGAATATAGTCAAGTTCGTTGAGCCTTTCGCGCATTTCCTGACGCTTCAACGGCGTATCGCAGTTTTTGGGAACTTCGACGTCGTCGCAGATAATCAGGTCGGCGCGCAGGCCTGTAATATTGGCGCCCAATCCCTTGGCCAGCATGGACGGATCGCGAAGCTCGGCCACCCGGCTGACCGTAAACTGGTCTGAGGCCCATTGGTCGAGCCGCGGCGGTTTCAACTTTTTGGTCAGCGGGTGCTGCTCGATGATACGCTTGACATTGCGCACCATTTTCCTGGCCAGAGAATGGTCGGCAGCCATTACCAAAATCCGCGTTGACGGGCTGCGATACAAAACCCATGCGCAAAACAGCCCGACAACGGTCGATTTTCCCGAATTGCGGAACGCCATCAGCAACGCCTGGCGCTCGCCGCCGCGGCACCAGAGGCCGGAAAGCCATCGGGCAATCTTCTTTTGGTGCAACGGCACTTTCAGCCCCTGCAGTTTGAACCAGACGTACATAAATTCAAAAAAATCAATTTTCATCATCGCCATTCAATTCGTTCCGCGCTTCGTTCAGCAGTTCCAATATTTGTCTGTCCCCATCCGCAGATTTGTCCCCTTGCGTTTTTTCGTCCGTCCACTCGGCAAGTTTCAGCAGCGTTTCGGCATGTATTACCGCCGACTTGCAGGCGGAATGATGCGCGCTGAAACCTTTGGCATCATCAGGAACCGGCTGTTCGGAGAAATTCTCGTAACTGTCGATTACTTCCGAAATTTTTTCCGGCAGCGTTTTCCGCAACCGGCTTTTCAACGCTTTGAGCGTTTTTATTTTTTTGCTTGTCATTCTTGTAAAATCCCATAAAAAAAAGACCTCGATACGGAGGTCTGTTTTTTAATGCTCAGTTTATTTTGGATACACTACCAGCAAGTGATGTTTGTTGTGTAGCATAAAAAAAATCGTATGTCAAGAGTTTTTTCCTACAACTTTCAATTTTTTATATAACTGATATGGTGTTATTACGCGAAAATCATGTATTCCCAAGACTCTTTTGACCATTTCGACACAGGTAAAAAATCCCGGCGGCGCGCATTTTCGCGGCGCATTTTTAATTTTTACCGGGAAAATCAGGCAGTTTTCATAACAGCGAAGAAGCATTTCTTCCGGCTGCGAATCGCTGAATTCGCACAAGGAAACCGCTATCTGGTCCGAGCAGGGATTAAGCTCCAGCCAGCAGCGGCCACCCCGCCCGGACAACAGCAGGTAACAATGCCGGAAACCGGGTTTAAGCAGACGCAGCCACCACAAATCCGTATTGTCGGTAAAGACGACATAAGCTTTTTCGAACCGCCGCGTTATATGTATGTAACCTTTCATCTTACAGAATCCCCTTGGTTTTCAGGTAAAAGTCAAAGATGCCGATGCCATATTCCCAGAGTCTTATTTCGCTTCGTTTGGCTCTGCCGTCATAATACGGCGGCGTGCCGAGCATCCCCCATTTGGACATGACGCGTAGACAACGGTTGGTTATTTCGCCGTGGGCGCGCATTCGTTTCAAAATCCGCGAAACGTCGCCGATTTCGATGCTGCGGCACTTGCCTGGATAGTCGCTTTTGGAACGCAGCCCGTCCCCCCGGGCATCCAGAGAGCGGCAAAACCAGAACCATACTTCTTCCGCATTGTCGAAAGGTTCATAAATCTCCCTCATTTTTGGTTTCTCCCTTCTTTTCAACTTAACTAAATGTTAACTTTTAAAAGTTATATATAAAGTTGTAGGAATTTCAACATAAAAAAAGAATTGATTCCTACTTAAAAATATTTTATTATCGGCTTAAAGTGAGCGAATCTTTTGATTTCGAGGAGAGAAAATGAAATACGAACAAGTCTGGGAAGCTGTTGATAAGTTGGCAAACATTAACGGATTGTCCCCTTCCGGACTGGCAAAAAAAGCCGGTTTGGACGCAACGACCTTTAATAAAAGCAAACGCACCCGCCCCGACGGAAAAAAAAGGTGGCCGTCGTTGGACAGCCTGAACAAAATCATTGAAGTCTGCAACATCAGTTTTGACGAATTTTTTGCTCTGGCCGGCAACGAAAACGAAGACAAAATCGTTCACTCCATTCCGTATATTGAATGTTCGCGCCTGCTTGAAGGCGAAAAAACAATCTGCATCGACTTCAGAAAAAACAAATGGCAGCGGATACGCTTTCCCGACGGGCATGACAATCTCTATGCGCTGGATATCAACACCGATCAGTTTGCTCCGTTTTATCGCAACGGCACACTGCTGATTTTGTCGCAGGAATCGGAAATTCGCCGCGGCGACCGCATTGCGGTTTTCATGTCTGACAACAGCATCGTTATTCGCGAGTTTGTCCACCGGACGGCAACAACGCTTGAACTTAAAGACGTTCTTTCCGCAGACAAAACTTCGGTCAATGTCGAAGACATTCGCATTGTCCACCGCATTGTCTGGGCCAGCCAATAGGAAACACGATGAACTTACATAAATATTATCTGCAAACCGAAGCGGAAAAATTAGAAGCAGCGGAAAAGAAATTTGACTTTATTCCCGATTTGACCAATCATGCCGCCGCGCGTTCGCTAGACAGTCTTTGCTACCGGCAAACGCGTGAAATCAGCCGGCAGCGCAGCCGCGGCAAAGACGGCGGAATATCCGAAAAACAGCTGAGAGAGTATCGTGACTATGCCATTCGCCTTTACGGCAAATAATTTTAAATCCCCTCATTTGAGGGGCTTTTTTTCTTTGTCACATTGAGCTTGTGAACCGGACATCCATAGTTTCCCCGGTCAAGCCGGGGAATGACAGAGGAAAGAAAAGTGCACGGGAATGACAGAGGAGAAGAAAAGAACACGGGAATGACAAGGAAAGTACTTGTCATGTTCAGGCTTGACCCGGGCATCTTTCTCATGGATTGCCAAATCAACTTCGGCAATGACAATATTATTTTTTTATGCTTGACTTGCTATATCGTTGCTTTTTTTGCCGAAAATAAAAGTGGTTCCATTAACGGTAGACAGAAAAATTTGTACTCTCATTAATAGTTGACTCTTTTGACAAATAAGGTTATGCTAATCTACAGGTGTGGATGTTAGACCGCGGCGGGGTGCCGTCGGCGGGTATGTGTCGGAAGAAGTGTCTGCGGGAAGTTTCTTTTCCCTCATTTCTCTGTATCTTCAGGCGTATCTTATCCTCATCTGTTTATTTTAACGGGCTTTGGTTCTAACTGTTGTGGGGTGATACCATGATGAAGAATTCAATATTGTTTTTCTCTTTGTTTGCGGGAATGTTCTTATTTCCTCCGAACGGTGTGGCCTCATACAAGTCAACACACACAAGCACACCCAAACCAGAGCCCGCCTTTCAGTTTGAACAACCCGACGAGGCCTATAAGACGGCTGCGGTGTGTTTTCTGGGAGTTGGCGACTGCGACAACGAAATCTCCTACGGCAAAGGCGGCGACGGCGAAGACTATACCATTGACACCGCTGCGCAATGCAAAAACGAGGGGTTCATCTTAAACAACTGCAATTCCGTTCAGGTGCCGGAAGGCTACTGTCCCTATAACAAATCCTACGTTACGCGCTGCAAATGCGCCTCGAACCTCGTAACCTGCCCCGCCGGACAGGTCGGCGTCGGCGAGAGCTGCGGCGGAAAATACGCTTCATGCAAATGCGACCCGGCGCTCAAGACTTGTTCTTCAAAGGAAGTCGGACAAGGCGCTTCCTGCGGCGGCAGGTATCAGTCCTGCGCCTGCAAGAGCGAATATGCCTACAATACCTCCAACTGTACGTCGCCGCGTTCGCCGAGCGGGGACAGCTGCGGCGGCAAATATACGCAGTGCACCTGCCCGACAGGCGTGTCTGCGGGAGCGTACGGCTGTGAGGAATATTATCCGGCGCCCTGCAACACGGTCTGCAAGAAGGCTTATGCGGACAACTGCCGGAACCGCACGGCGGTTTCAACGCCGTATGGCTGCGTCGCGTATTTTGCGGATTGTTCCAACAAGTGCCAGACGGCTTATACCGACAACTGCCGAAACCGTGAATCGGTTCCGGCCAACTACGGCTGCCAGACCTACTGGCCGGACTGTTCAACCAAGTGCCAGATTGCTAAAAAAGACAACTGCGATAATCGGACGACATATAGTTGTATCTATGGATGTGAACAATATTGGAGTGATTGTCCCAGTAAATGTCAGAAATGTTATGTTGATAACTGTCTTAATGTAACTTCCGTAAATGCACCATACGGCTGTAAAAGATATTACAGCGATTGCTCCAGCAAATGTGAAGTTGCCTACAGCGACAACTGTCACAACCGAACCGACGTTTCGCATCCGTACGGCTGTTCAAAATGGTGGTCGGACTGTCCGAGCAAATGCCAGACCGCAACCGGAAACCCGGATTGTGATGCAACCTCGATATCCTGTTCGTACGGCTGCGCCAGCACCAACAGCTGCGGCAAGTGCACCGCCTGCAAGACCAATCCGGACTGTGACGTGACTTCCAAAACCTGTTCGTACGGCTGCGCAACGACCAACTCCTGCGGCAAATGCACCGGCTGCAAAGGCAACCCGGACTGTGACAAGACTGCGGTATCCTGTCCGTACGGCTGTGCCAGCACCAACAGCTGCGGTGTTTGCGTCTCCTGTAAATCGGATCCGGCCTGCAGCGTCACGTCGCTGAGCTGTACTTATGGCTGCAAAACGACCAACTCCTGCGGCAAATGTACGGCATGCTATCCCGATAACTGCCGCAACAGAACGGCCGCCAGCTGTTCTTACGGCTGTCAGTCGTACTTCTCCGATTGTTCGTCAAAGTGCCAGACCTGCAAAAGCTGTAATTACTCATCAGAATGTTTGAATTATACGCTATCCAGCAGCAGTTCCTGTTCTAACGGCAGCTTGTCTTGCACGGCTTGTGGCATAACTAAGTACAGATGTAAACCCAGTTTGTCGATTGACGGAACATCATGTCCATTGAATGGATGGACGAACTGTAACGGAAGACGATGCTGCTGTCGAAGCGGCGAAAGTTGCAGCGGTCCGAGATATTGTCTTTGCCAAGCGAGCGGCAATGATCTTATAGCTCCTTAATAACAGCAGTTTAATTCAAAAAAATCCCGGTGGAATTATCCGGGATTTTTTATATCTGGCAGGCAAGCGGCGGCAAAATCACTTTTTCCGGTTTTCGCGTACAAAAGTTTCAATATCATCCAGGGCTGCTTTGGGCGAAACCTCCAGGTTAATAACCTTCTGATCAAGCGTGCGGCAATGTCTGGTTTTGACATCATAAAAGCAGAAAGGCGTTGTAAAACCTTCGCTGTAGCTCATTGTATCGTCGATATGAATATTGATGCCGTTTTCGTCGCAATAAGCCGCCTTGGCACAATTCCAAAGCTTATCCGGCACCTTAAACTCGCCGTTCTCATAAAAAGTGACACAGCCGCGGGCATCGTAATAATCGACAATGGCAAAAATATCCGTATATTTTATGCCCCATTGCTGCAAAAACTTTTCAATCGTAGCCTTTGGACCGCCGCTGATAATATGAATTTCATATCCGCGGCGCAGCGCTTCATTGGCAAAAACCTTAAAATATTCGGGATTATCGGTAATGACGCCATGGAAATCAAGACCGATTTTCAGCTTATCTGCGCTTGTCATTGCCGCCTCCGAACAAGTTGGAGAACAGGTCTTTCAGCGAACTTGGGCTTAAAGCCGACAGCGGATTGATGCTGATTTTCGGATCGGATATGCCGCCGGTGATGGTATAATTGGCGGCAAAAACGGTTCCGTCCTTGCCGGCCAGCAAACTTCCGACCAACGGCAGTTTGCCGATAAAGGTATTGATGCTGTAAGCCGGCGCAATTACGCCTTTGACGTCGAGAACTTCGGTCGCGCGGTTATAGGCGCCGCTGCCGGTAATGCCCATAACATTGCCGAAAGCCTTGCCGTCATTGACAAAGAGCGTGCGGTTCTTGTATTCAAACGGCGCGTCAAAATGCGAAAAGGCCATGCCTTCGCCGGTCAGCAGATTAACCATGCCTGTAAAAGAAGCCATGGTCAGCAGCTTGGCTATAACCGGCGTGTTATAAATGCTGAAATCGCGGATGGAAGCATGACCGATAAACTGTTTTTCCCTGGTTCGCCGCGCTTCGATTTTCAGATTGCCGCCGCGCATATTTTCGTATATACGCAAAACTTTCAGCGTACTGCCGGCATTGTTGGAATCAATAGACAGGAAAAACTCGCCGTTCGGTTTCGGAACGTAATCCGCTTTAAGGCGCACATTGCGGCTGGTGCCGTAATTGCCGACCAGATGCGCTTCGGAAACGCCGGTTCCGTTGCGCAGCATTGCCGAACCGGCAAAGTTGGTTATCGGAACTTCAGGGTTGGTCCACAGACTGTTAACGGCAATGTAGATATCCGTGTCGGTAACTTTTTCCAAATAGTCTTCATCATCGTCCTTCGCCTGTTTCTGCGTTTTGCGCAATGCGGCCTTGCGGCGCATAACCTCTTCGTCGCGAACAAAAAGTTCCGTCAGGTCATAACTGTTTCCGGAAATGTTAACCTTGACTTTTTTCTTCGGCTTATAGGCAATTTCGATTTTGGCCTTAGCCGAAGTTTTCGGTCCCTTTATGCTTGAAATGTCAACGACTTTCACTTCGCCGTCTTTGTCCAGCGTAATGCTTCCGTTCAGTTTAAAATCCGACTTAGAGAGGCTGAAACTCGGAATCGCCGTCAGCCGGTCGCCGGCAAAATTCAGCTTTGCCTTAATCGCCGCCTGTTGTTTCAGCGGCTTGCGGAATCCGAGGAAGGAATAGTCAATCGTCGCGTCGGCCAGCGCGGCAATAACATCAATGTCAAACCGGTCATTGTCATATTTGGTAATTTCGGCGTCAACATTTGCATAACCTTCAATATAAGGCGGATTCAACACGCCGACGTCAATGCCCAGCTTTTTCTTGACGGCATCGTCAAACCGGAAAGAGATTTTGTATTTGCTCCTGTAATCCCTGCTCAGGAAATTTTCGTCCCAGACCAAATGCAGCGGAATGCCGTCAAGCTGCGCGTCGCCGATAACCGACATGCCGTTGTTGTCAACAACCAGATTCAGGGTTTCGGCCCTGACGTCTTTTCCTTTGACAATGCCGAGAATGGAAACGTCCGTCAGCGTCGATTTGACATTAACCCTGACTTCTTCCGGTTCCAAGTCGTTTTTCAGCTCAAATTTCAATCCCAGCGAGGTTTCGGCCTCACCGTGGATCGCAGCAGCATCTATGCCCATTTCGGAAGTATAGCCAAGCGGCGGATTGTCTATCAGCTTCAGGGCGTCGGCAATGCTTGAGGTCGTTTCGAGATTAATGTCGGCAAAATTGTCATATTTATCCAAATCATAGAGAAGAACGCTGCCGCCGGTCAGTATAACGCCGTCGGAAACGCCCTTGTCAACATCGATTTTAATGCTGTCGCTGTTAAAATAGGCAGTGCCGTACATATTTCTGATATCCGGCATGCCTTTCAGATAATTGAGGTTAGAATCGACAATGGTTCCCCTACCGTCCAGATTGGAAAAGCGCAGGCCTTTGGCTCCGGCGTCATAATCGAAATCAAAACGGAACGACGCGTCGCGGATTTCGCCGCCGTAAATGCTGTCTTTGACCCAAAGCCAGGCATCTTCGGCGATGTAACGCGGCCAGTATTTGTTCAAATCGTCAAAAGCCAGCTTTTCGACATCGGCAGAAGCCGAAATTTTCAAATCTCTCAGGGAATTTTCGAAAAAGAACTTTTTCATGCCGGTTATCTGCAGGCCGAGTTTCATCTTCTGGCCGCCGAGGTCAAAATCGGCGTCTTTGATGTTGACCTTGTCGACACCGCCGTCAACGTTTCCTTCCAGCAGAAAAGACGAAACGTTGTAGCGGAAATCCTCATTGTCGGAGAACATGATATTTCCCTGCCCGCCCTCAAACTGGAAATCAATATTTTCCACGGCCGTATCCAGACTTTTGACAATATCGTCCTTGTTTCTGAGCACATCCTCAAAATCAATCAGGGCATCAACTTTTCCGCTTACGGGAAGATTAACGCCGTAAAGGTTTTCGCTGAACTGTTTTTCAAGAAACGTATCGACGACATCGGCCGGAACCAGATCCGAAAAATAGAAACGCAGCGCCAGTTTGGCCGCACCGGGACGATATTCCGCGTCAATGCCGACGGTGGAAATGCGGTCCCTGAGCTTAAGCAACGCGTTAAAATCCGTTTCGATATTGGTAAAATTGCGTTCAAAAGTATAATTCAGATCCGAAAACACCCATTTGCGGCCAAGATCGACCTCATGAAACTCAAGTTCGGCGTTTTTGACGGAAATATCGTTGATATAGCTTTCCGGATAAGCACGGTCTTCCGAATTGAAACGTTCGACAAAATCCTCAAAGGCGTCGAAATAATACTCAAGTTTCTTTCGGTTGACCTCGTCCCGGTTATCCTGCCCGATGCCGTAAGTGGTAAACAGATAGACCGACGGGGCGCTGATTTCGACCGAGCTCGGTGCAATAACGCCGCGCAGCAGCGCGCGGATACTGAAAGAGACGGAAGTTTTGGGCGCATTGATGATGAAAGTGCCGTCATTTTTTTTGTAGACGACATTGTTGGCAATAATTTTAATCGGCTGAATGGAGCGGACCAGTTCCAGATTAACGGCGTCGACCGTTACCTGATATTCTGAATCGTCATGATTGAGAGCTTTGATGATATAGGGTTTCAAAAAAGGCACGGCGACAGGCCCCCGGTAAAGCTGCCAGATAAACAAAAGCAGCAGCACCAGAAAGACGACGCCGGTGTAATCCATAATTTTGCGGGCTTTATATAACTTATTTGATACCTTTTTCATTTTTCTCCAGCCAGGACATCATGTCTTCGTAGTTGCGGAAACGGTATAAATCGTTATGCGTCCCATAGGGATAGATAATCATTTTTTTCGGTTCTTGAGCATGTTCATACAAATTTTTTGCCAAAGCTATCGGAATCAGGGCATCGGCATTGCCGCCCATAACCAGAAACGGGCTTTTAATCCGGCCGACCAGAGCCAGATTGTCATAAAGATGACCGCGCATCAGAAAAGACAGAGGCAGCGGCACCTTAACCTTATCGGCAACCACGTTGGGCAGCGTGTCAAAGGGAACCTCGACGGCCACCGCGGCAAACGGCTGTTCCGCCTGCAGACGGACGGCAGCGTTCAACGCCATATGCGATCCCAGAGACATGCCGTAAATGATGATGTCACGGTTTTGATAGCCGAGTTTATGCAAATGTTCAACGGCGGCAACGGCGTCGTCTTCAAGGTTTTGCTGGTTAATCCGACCGTCGAGACCTCCGAAACCGCGATATTCAGGCATAAAGGTTCCGTAACCCTTTTGGGCAAAAGGCTGCATTTTATGATAAAAACTTTCGACATTATGGGCGTTTCCGTGCATGAAAACAACAATTTCGGAACGATTTGCCGCGGGTTTCGTATACCAGGCGAAAAGCGGCGTGCCATCCGCCGACCGATATTCTTCGCGTTCGGCCAAATAACCGGACGAACGAGCCTCTTCAATATCCGAAGGATGGGACGAAGGCGCATAGAACAGCAGCTGCGGCACAAAATATATCAGACCGCACAAAAAGAGATAAAATGCGACAACGGCACCAACGCCCCAAGCCAGCAGCCTTTTCACGCCGCACCAACCTTTCCGGCCAAAGCCGCCGACAGAAACAAATCAATGTCGCCGTCCAAAACGGCTTTGGTATCCGAAGTTTCGGCCTCGGTACGCAGGTCTTTGACCATCTTATACGGTTGCAGGACATAGGAACGGATCTGATATCCCCAGCCATTGTCTCCCTGCGCGTCGCGAATGCCCTGCGCCTCGTCTTCACGCTTTTTCAATTCAATCTCGTACAAACGGGCCTTAAGCATATTCCAGGCGCTTTCGCGGTTTTGGAACTGTGAACGCTGGCTCTGGCACTGTACGACAATGCCGGTGGGAATATGGGTTATGCGGACGGCTGAATCGGTTTTATTAATGTGCTGGCCGCCGGCACCCGAGGCGCGATAAGTGTCGACGCGGCAGTCGGCCTCATTGATGGCTATTTCGATTTTATCGTCAATTACCGGATACACGCCGACGGAAGCAAAACTGGTATGGCGGCGACCGGCGCTGTCAAACGGCGAAATGCGCACCAGCCGGTGCACGCCGGTTTCGGATTTCAACCAACCGTAAGCGTTATGCCCGCTGATCTTAACGGTTGCCGATTTGAGACCGGCTACATCACCCTCGGTTTCTTCCACATATTCAACCTTGTACTTATGCGCTTCCGCCCAGCGGCTGTACATGCGGAGCAGCATCTCGGCCCAGTCCTGCGCTTCAGTACCGCCGCTACCGGCATGAACTTCCAGATAGGCGTCGTTGGCGTCGACTTCGCCGGAAAGCAGCGCCTCAAGCTCACCGCGGCGCGCCTGCTGCTTCAATTCCTCAAGCTGCTGCATAACCTCGGCAACAACCGTTTCGTCGCCCTCCTCTTCGGCCATTTCTGCCAAACCGGTCAGATCGTTAAGAGCGGCCTGCATTTCCTTAAAGTTTGTCAACGCCGTTTCAAGATTGTTTTTTTCAGACATCAGTTTCTGCGCTTTTTCGGTGTCATCCCAAAGCTTCGGATCCTCGGACAGCGCGTTCAGCTCATCAAGCCGGAGAACTGCGTTGTCGTAGTCAAAGAGACCTCCTCAGCAATTCCAACGATTGCTTGACGGCGTCTGCTGATTCAATAATTTCGGCTCTCATTTTCAATTTCTCCTAATATTCGGCGCCAAGTTGAAAATTGCTGTTTTCGGAAGCGTTTTCAAACAACGCGCCGCCCTCGCCGCCTTCATTTTCGTTTTCGGCTTCGGTGTTGCTGCCGATAACGCGCTGGCGGCCCTTGTCAAAGTCAAAATCCGGCTTCAGGGCTTCGACGATTACCGATTTGTCGGCCGGAACCGCCGGTTTGCCGGTATCGTGATTGATACGGACAAGCCTGATGCCCTGCGGCATGCGGAACGGAATATCCGGCTGGCTGGCCAGCGCCTCTTTCATAAAGCCGTAGAATATCGGCAAAGCGGCGGCAGCACCGGTTTCTCTGCGCCCCAGAGTGCGGGGTTCGTCAAACCCGACATAAACGCCGACGACCAAATCCGGCGAAAAGCCCATAAACCAGGCGTCCTTGTTCTGGTTCGACGTACCCGTCTTGCCGGCGAGATGACGGCCGATGGAACGCAAGCGGGCGCCGGTACCCCGCTGGGCAACACCCTCCAGAATACTGGTCATCTGATAAGCCGACAGCGGGTCGACAATCTGTTCGCGTGCATCGGGCAGATGCGGAATTTCCTGATTTTCGAATTTGTCGGCATTGCAGTTTTCACAGCTGCGCTTATCCTGTTTCAGAATCGTCTTGCCGTCACGGTTCTGAATGCGCTCGATAAAGTACGGTTCCACCTTTTTGCCGCCATTGACAATAACCGCGTAAGCACTGGCCATGTCAATCAGACGCGTATCGCCGGCACCGAGCGACATAGACAACAGTTTGGGCAGATTTTGATTAACGCCGATGCGTTTGGACATTTCGCAGATTTTATCCATGCCGACATCCTGCGCCAGACGAACCGTCATCAGATTGCGCGATTTTTCAATACCCTGACGCAGCGTCATCAGTCCGTAAAACTTTTTGGAATAGTTGACCGGCTTCCACTTCGGCAATCCAGCTCCCTGATCCAAAACAAACGGCGCGTCAAGAATCAAATCGGTCGGCGAATAGCCGTTTTCCAATGCGGTCAGATAAACAAACGGCTTGAAGGCCGAACCGGTCTGACGGCGCGCCTGCGTGGCACGGTTGAACTGCGACTTGCGGAAAGAATAGCCGCCGACGACGGCCAGAACCTTGCCCGTGTGCGGATCAAGGGCTATCAGCGCGCCTTCGACATTGGGCACCTGACGCAGTTCGTAAGAATTTTCCGGCAGTTTTTTCGCTTCGGCCGTTTTTTGGGAAACCTTTTCGGCAAAAACGACGTCACCGACATGCAAAACATCGGAAACGGCTTTCGGAGCGCCGCCGACGTCCTGAGTCTTGGGCAGGTTCCTGCGCGCCCAGCCCAGCAACGACAGCGGAATTTCGCCTTTTTCCTTTGCGGAGGTTTCAATCAACGCCTTGTCCGGCTTGACTTCGAGGACGACCGCCTTTTCCCAGTTTTCGTCAGCGCCGCCAGGCATTTCAACCTTAGACAGAGCTTCTTCCCAGCCCTTTTCCAGAGGAATGTTGGCAACTGCGCCGCGCCAGCCGTGGCGGCGGTCATAGTTCATGATTTCGTCATGAAAAACCCGGGTGGCAATATTCTGAAGTTTCGGGTCCAGCGTGGTACGAACAATCAGACCGCCTTCATAAAGCGCTTCTTCGCCAAAGTCGTCGTTTATCTCGCGGCGGACTTCCTCGCTGAAATACTCGGCATTTTTCAGAAAACCGCCGCTGCGTTCAACGGTCGTCAACGGCTTTTCTTTGGCCGCGGCGGCCTCTTCCTCCGAAATATAGCCTTCTTCGGACATACGGTCCAGCACCCAGTTGCGGCGGCCGACAGCCGCTTCGTATTTGCGTTTCGGATGGTAGTTGTTCGGACCTTTGGGCAGCGCTGCCAGATAGGCGATTTCTTCAATGTTCAGCTCATTGAGCGACTTGCCGAAGTAATTCAGCGCGGCGGCGGCCACGCCGTAAGAACGGTTGCCCAGATAAATTTCATTCAGATAAAGCTCAAGGATATGGTCTTTGCTGAACGCGTTCTCAATGCGGGTGGCAAGAATCGCTTCCTTAATTTTGCGGGTATAGGAAAGCTCGGAAGAAAGCAGCATGTTCTTGGCCACCTGCTGGGTAATGGTCGAAGCGCCGGCGGGACGCCTGCCGCTGCCGATGTTTTTGATGTTGCCGAGCAGCGCGCGGACAATGCCGACATAGTCAATGCCGCCGTGCGTATAAAAATTTTTGTCTTCGGCGGCGATGAAAGCGTTTTTAACCTGCTCGGGAATTTTGTCGACCGGAACGAAAAAACGTTTCTCGGCCGCATATTCCATCAGCAGCCGGCCGTCGCCGGCATAAAGCCGCGTGGTTACCGGCGGCTCATATTTTTCAAGCTGATGATAGTCGGGAAGTTCGCCGGCATATTTCCACAAGCTGCTGATAACGATGACAAAGCCGATTACCGCAAAGAAAAAGAACGTACTCAACAAAGAAGACAGTGTTTTAAACATCAAAAAGCATCCGAAAAATTATTAATTTTTTACGTTAACAGCAATTTATTACAATTTGTTATAATATAACAGTAAAATTTTAGCGGATTGGATAAATTTATGCGCTGCCGCTAAAAAATCGACGCATGCTGCATATTATCAAAAAACTTGTTGACGGCGCGGGAGGTCGAAACGGCCAGTTTCTTGCGGTAAGACTGCTGTTTCAGCAGCCGTTCTTCGGTACGGTTGGAGAGATAGCCCATTTCCAGCAGCGCAGACGGAATATCCGGCGCCTTTAACACGGCAAAACCGGCAAAGCGGTGCGTATTGTCCACCAGCTGAACCGACTTGCGCATTTCCTGAACCATAAAAGTTGCAAACTCGGAAGACCTGTTCATGCTTTCCCGCTGCGCCAGATTGATAAGAATATCCGACACTTCCTTGGAGTGTTCGACCAAATTAAGGCCGCCGATGACGTCCGCCTTGTTTTCGCGCTCGGCCAGAGCCGCGGCCTCTTTGTCGGAAGCGGTTTCCGACAGCGTATAAACCGACAGCCCTTTGGCACTGCGGTTGACGGCGCTGTCCGCATGAATGGAAAGGAACAGGTCAGCATTATGGCGCCGCGCTATGCGCACGCGTTCGCGCAACGGAATAAAGATGTCGGTGCTGCGGGTCAGATAAACCTTATACCCTTCTTTTTCGAGTATCTTTTTCAGCTCTTTGCCCATAGCCAACGTGATATTTTTTTCATAAACGCCGGAATAGCCGATGGCTCCCGGATCCCGGCCGCCATGACCCGGGTCGAGAACAATGATTTTCTTGGCATCCTTCTTAGCCGACTTAACCGGACTGGAATGCGTTTTGGACGCTACCTTAACCGGCGCGGAATCGCTGGAAAAAGCGTTGTCGGAACCGAGTTTCGAGGCAAACTCGCGTTCAGACGCCAAAGCCACGTCAACGACAAAACGCCAGCCGAAAGTCGACTGCGGCGGCAACATAAACGCCTTTTTGATAATCGCCGGCTTTTTCAAATCGAAAACGATGCGGGTTCCGTCAGTGCCGACGCTGCCCAAACGGGTTTTGTCAACCAGATTGTTTTTATCTCTGTAGTTTTCGAGCCTGGGACTGACATTAATGTCAAAAGTATCAATGACCAAACGCTTGGGATTGTTGAGAATAAAGGCCTTGTAATCAAAATTTTTATCAGCGTCGAGCACGATGCGGACACTGCCGACTCCCTGCCCGATACGCATGGAAGTAATGCCGGAAGCGGCATGCGCCGCCGGCAGCCAGGCGAAAACCGCGAAAAGGAACAACAGGCCTGCAATAAGCCTGCCGCTGAAAAAACCCGAAAATTTTCCCATCATCGTCCCCATATCCGATTCTCGATAAACTTTACTTCTACATATTACAGATTATAAGAAACACTTATTACCAATCTGTTAAAACGCCGGATAAAAAAACTTAACCTTCCGCATAAATTTGCTGTTGTGTTTTAAATCAAATCGTATATTCTAATGCGGAATTGCATGCATTTTCATCTGCCGGCTTTAAGTCTTCTTATAGAATTTCGGACTTATTTTCAAGACTTAATTTCTGACAGCGCCGTTTTTTCACAGCGAGGAACGTGCTTTGCGTGCAAGGAAGAAGAAAAGATTTTTGCCGGACAAGGTCCGGGTTTCGGGCACAGACAATAAATAAGCAATAAAGATGTCCGAAGCCGAAAGAGAGAGTTTATACATTTAAGGCTTCAAAATCAGTCGAAGCTTTATAAGACATATAAAGTTTTTATCCCCAGACAAATTCAGGGATAAAAATCTGGTTTAATTTAAATAGCTCCCTCAGCCTGCCGGCTGGCGAAATTTTCTGCAGACACCCCGTACTGCAGCTATAACGGAGTTTATATTTATGACCAAAAGAATGCTGATTGACGACACCCATCCCGAAGAAACCCGCATCGTCATCGTTAACGGAAACAAAGTCGAAGACGTCGAATTCGAATCCAGCAGCCGCAAACAAATCAAAGGAAACATTTATCTGGCGAAAGTCATGAGAATCGAACCTTCGCTGCAGGCCGCGTTTGTGGATTACGGCGGAAACAAGCACGGCTTTCTGGCTTTCGGAGAAATTCATCCCGACTATTACAACATTTCCGATACTGAAATGGCCGAAGTCGACAAAGAGGTTGACGAAATTATCGAAGCCAAGAAACAGGCGCTGAAAGAACGCGAGGAACAGCGCGAAAGACAGCGTGCCGAACGCGCCGAAAGACGCGCGCTGTATGAAGCCCGCAAGGCTCAGGAGGAGGCAGAAAAAGCGGCTGCAGAAGCAACGCAGGCGGTTTCCGGCGAAGACGCAGTGACGGAAACGTCAGAAAACCCAGCCTTCCGGCCTGAAGAGCAGTCAGAAACAGCCCCCGAAACCAAGGCGGAACCCGAAGCGGCGTCCGCACCGGCCGAGGAAGAAAACATCACAGGGACAGCTGAGGAAGAAGGCAAAAAAACCCGTAAAAGAAGAATTCTGAAAAAACGTTATAAGAAAAAACTGGCCGAGGAACATCAGACCGAGACCGAAAAGGAAGGACTTAAGGTTCTGAGCGAATCTACCGGCACCGAAGAAGAAAGCGTCAGCGAAGAAATTTCGGAAACGGAAAGCGCCGAAACGGAAGACCCCGTCAAAGCCAGAAAGACGTCGGGCTATATGAATGATGAAGAAGCCGTCGACGATGATGACGAAGAAGACCAGGAATACGACTTCGAACTGCAGAGAAAGCTGCTGAAAGTAAGAAAACTGTTTCATCGCAGCAATATTCAGGACGTTATCAAAGAAGGGCAGATTCTGATTGTGCAGGTTGTCAAGGAGGAACGCGGCAACAAGGGAGCCGCACTGACAACCTATCTGTCTCTGGCCGGACGTTACTGCGTGCTGATGCCCAACCGCATCAAGAGCGGCGGCGTATCGCGCAAAATTACCAATGCCGCCGACCGCAAACGACTGAAATCAATCGTCCGTGAACTGCCGCTGACCAGCGACATGTCGATGATTGTCCGTACGGCCGGCGAAGACAAAACCAAAGCCGATATCGTCCGCGACTACAATTATCTTATCCGCAGCTGGAACCAAATCCGTCTGGCAGCCCTGAGCAACAAGGCGCCGGCACTGATTCATGAAGAGGGCAATCTGATCAAACGGGCGCTGCGCGACATGTACACCAAGGAAATTTCCGAAATAATCGTCGATGGCGACGAAGCCTATCAGATGGCTCGCGACTTCGTTAAAATCCTGTCGCCGCATAACCTGAAAAAAATCAAGTCATGCAAGAAAAACGACATTCCGCTGTTTCAGCGTTTTCAGGTTGAAGGACAGCTCGACAAACTGCATGACTGCAACGTTCAGCTGGAATCGGGCGGCTATCTGGTCATCAATCCGACCGAGGCTCTGGTTTCCATCGACGTAAACTCCGGACGCGCCACCAAGGAAAAAGACCTTGAGGAAACCGCGCTCAAAACCAATTTGGAGGCGGCCGACGAAATCGCCAAACAGCTCAGAATGCGCAATCTGGCAGGACTGATTGTCGTCGACTTTATTGACATGGAAGATCCGCAGAACAACCATGCCGTCGAAAAACGCATGAAGGAGGCCATGAAACAAGATCGCGCCCGGGTTCAGATTGCCAAAATGAGCTGCTTCGGACTGTTGGAAATTTCGCGTCAGAGAATGCACTCCTCATTTATGGAAAGCAATTATCAGGTTTGTCCGCACTGCCACGGACAGGGCGTGGTTCGGACGACGGAATCCGGCGCCGTGCTTATCCTGCGCGCCATTGAAGAGGAAGGCATAAAAAACCGGTCGGCCAAGATCAGCATTGCCGTACCGACGGAAACGGCCATTTATCTGCTGAATCAGAAACGGCAGACGCTTTGCGCATTAGAACAGCGCTATAAGATGGAAATCGTCATTTGTGCCGACGACGGCATTAAAAACGTCGCCGAATTTAAACTGGAACGCGTCAAGAGCCAGAAGGAAGCCCTTGAAGAAAAGAAAGCCGCAGAAGAAACGTCCGACGAAGAGCCGCGCAGAGAAGAAAACAACGGCCGGCGGAACAATCGCCGCAGCGACCGCAGACAAACCCAGTCCGAAGAAAAGGCCGCTGAAACGGAAAATACAGAAATTCAGCAGCAGACGGATGAAAACGGCAATAACGAATCCACTGCCGAAAACGGCGAACTCAACAACAACCGCCGCGGCCGCCGCCGTGACAGACGCCGTGACCGGAGAGGTCGCGACCGCCGCCGTGACAGGCGCGAACGCGGCAGCGACGAGAACGAAGGTTCCGCTATCCGTGAAAACGAGCCGCATAAGGAAAAAGCCGAAACCATCATCTTGTATAATTCGCACGAAGACATCAAATCTAATGCGTCGAATAATCAGGAAACCGATGAAAAACAGGGGAAAACCAACTGGTGGAGAAAATTAATCGGATAACAGGCTTTTTTCGCAAGACAGTCACAGGGCTGATCTGCAGCGTTCTGCTGCAATCAGCCTTTTTGTCTGACGCCTCGGCAGCTTCAATCAGCCTGATTTCGGACGAAGAGACCGAACAGTTTCTGGCCCGGCAGCTCAGACCGGTTTTCAAAGCGGCGGACATTCCTTTCAACCGCAATAACATTTACATCGTTAATGACGACAGCCTGAACGCTTTTGTCGGCGACGGCAACAACATGTTCGTCCATACCGGAACCCTGATGAAAGCCAACGACGAAAACGAAATTGCCGGCGTGCTGGCGCACGAAACCGGACATATTATGGGAGGGCATATTCTGAGGCAAAAGATTAAGCTGCAGAATATGCAGCAAATCAGTCTGGCTTCCATGCTGGCTGCCGGCGCCGCAGCAGCGGCAACCGGACGGGCTGACGCGGCCATTGCAATAATGATGGGAACGCAAAGCTCCATGCTCAACGCTATGCTGGCGTATCAGGTCGAAGAGGAACGCAGCGCCGACGAATCGGCAGTAAAACTTTTGCAGAAAACAGAACAAAGTCCGGCCGGAATGCGAAATTTCATGAAGAAAATCGACCGGCAGAACCGTTTGAACGGCATTGCCGAAAATCCGTATTTTCGCACACATCCCGTTACTGCCGAGCGCATCAGTTTTCTGAACAATGCGGTCAGGCAATCCCCTTTTCCGGCACCGACACACCCCAGCAACGAATTTCTGCGGATAAAAGCCAAATTGTCCGCCTTTATGGAAGAACCGCGCAAAGTGCTGCAAAAATATCCGCCGAGCGACAAATCGACACCGGCGCGCTATGCGCAGGCAATCGTTTTTTTCAGAATGCTCAAACTTAACCAGTCGTTAAAAATTTTAAACGAACTGATTGCCGAAGAACCGGAAAATCCGTATTTTCACGAACTCAAAGGGCAGATTTTCATGGAAACGGGAAAAATAAAGCCGGCCCGCACCGAATATCAAAAAGCATTGTCCCTGTTGCCAAATTCGGCATTGTTTCAAATTAATCTGGCGCAGGCGGTGCTGGAAGACAATCCTAATCGCAATGAACTGGAGCATACGGCCGAAATTTTGAACAAATCACTTTTGCAGCGCCCGGACACTTACGGCTGGCTGCTTCTGTCGCGCGCTTATGGCGGACTTAACGATGCGGCCAATTCCAATTATGCCGCCGCGGAATACAGCCTGCGCATCGGCGCGGCGGAAACAGCACGCCGACAGGCAAATACAGCCCTCACAGCCAATCCTTCGCCGCAGCTTCGACTGAAAATAGACGATTTGCTTAATCGCATCGGCGAAGAAGATAAAAAATAAACGACAACACTTTCTCAACCCTCTCAGATGAGAGGGCTTTTTTGTATGACAAAAAAATTTTATGTAGCTCCATCATTGGTAGACAGAAAAATTTGTACTTTCATTAATAGTTGACTCTTTCCACAAATTAGCTTATCCTGATACTCGATAGGTGTGGATTTTGAAGTTTGCCCTTGGCGGCCTTTCTCCGTCGCGGGCGGATATCCTTTCTTCGTATCCTTATACGTATATCCTCTTCATCTTCCTTCCTGTCTGCCCGCTGCGGGCTTCGGTTCTAACTTTGTCGCGAGGTGATACTATGAAGAAATCTGTTTTAATGTTCTCTTTGCTTTCCGGAACGGCTCTTATGTTCCCAAGGCTAACCATTGCCTCCGGCTTACCTGCACACACACTGACATACACACCGGAACCGAAGCCCGCCTTTCAGTTTGAACAACCTGACAAGGCCTATAAGACTGCCGGCGTTTGTTTCCTTGGGGTCGGCGACTGCGGCGGCGCCGCCGGTTACGATTCCTCGTCTTCCGGCGCCGGTTCGTCCAACGACGACTTTTATATCGATACCTCTAACCAATGTCTGAACGAAGGCTTTGT